>Ga0123354_10000915_pt1 | contig 33126 bp, 32 predicted proteins | sample TergutLab28metaG_2_FD_97872 | JGI IMG/M metagenome (GOLD analysis project Ga0123354, IMG submission 97872) | Labiotermes labralis P4 segment gut microbial communities from Petit-Saut dam, French Guiana - Lab288 P4 | ecosystem: Host-associated > Arthropoda: Insects > Digestive system > Gut ... | reverse complement strand
CCGTGCATTATCTTTATTGATGAAATTGATGCGGTCGCTCGTCGGCGTGAGGGTCGTGGTAGTGGCGGTCGTGAAGAACACGAACAAACGTTAAACCAAATTTTGGTAGAAATGGATGGGTTCGAAAATGAAACTGGCGTAATCGTGATGGCCGCTACTAACCGTGCTGATATGCTAGATCCAGCCTTGCTGAGGCCGGGGCGGTTTGATCGTCGTATAACCGTTGCCTTGCCCGAACGTACTGAACGTTTAGCGATTTTAAAAGTTCACTTTAAAAACAAACCGCTTGATAGTGCTGTCGATTTAGATGCTTTAGCGGCCAAAACCGCTGGTAGTAGTGGGGCAGATTTGGCCAACATTGCCAACGAAGCTGCTATTGTAGCTGCCCGCAATAATCGTAAAACTATTAATAACGCTGATGTCACCGAGGCGTTCGAAAAAGTTGCCCTAGGGCCCGAACGTAAAAGTAAGATTATGAATGATCACGAACGTGAAATTACGGCTTATCACGAAGCCGGGCATGCTATTGTTGGGCATATCTTGCCAGATAGTGATCAGGTGCACAAAATAACTATTATTCCGCGTGGCCAGACTGGTGGTGTGACGTGGTTTATCCCGCCCGAAGATAGAAACTATCGCAGTTTGTACGAATATAAAGACGACTTAGCGCTAACCATGGGGGGTCGGGTCGCCGAAAAGTTAATTTATGGTCAAGACGGGGTGACGACTGGTGCTGAAAGTGATTTACAAACAGCCGCTAATCTGGCGCGTGATATGGTCACTAAACAAGGTATGGGCGATAGTTTGCGTGATCAAGTATTTGTCACACAGCGTGACGAAGATGGTTTTTGGGCTGGTGTTAATAAACCGTACAGCGAAGCTACGGCGCAAAAGATTGATACCGAAGTAGCAAAAATTATGCATGAAGCCACCAAACGAGCCGAAGCCGTGCTAAAAGCGAATCATAAATATTTGGATATTTTAGCTAAAGCGTTGCTTAGCAAGGAAACATTAGATGGTCCAGAAGTCACAAAAATATTAAAAGACGCTAAACTACCGAAGGAAGCTAATTTGCACGAATGATAATCAGACTAAGGAAACCCGAAAACCCGTTCCACTACCTTGGCAAACTGACCAATTATAAACTATCTATTAAATCAGCCGCTGTAATCTTAGCCGTCAGCACCTTGCTGGCGGCGATACTCGGGCTACTGCGCGATCGCATTCTAAACAGTATGTATCTGAGTACTTACCCGACCGGAATCGACGCTTATACGGCAGCATTTATGATCCCCGATTTCATGTATTTTGTGCTGGTGAGCGGCGCTTTGAATGTGACATTCATACCGGTACTAAACGAGCATTTGGTGAAAAAACATAAAAAGTCGGCTTGGGAATTATCGTCGAGTATAATTAACTTGCTGGCGATTGTTACTCTAGTAGTAAGTGTGTTGATTATTATCTTTGCAGCGCCGTTGGTAAAGTACGTTATCAGCCCAGGTTTGAGTGAATCTGGCCAGGCGCTAGCGGTGAGTATGATGCGTGTGATCGCGATTAATCCATTTTTGTTTTCGATCGCCACAATTATGACTAGCATGCAGCAGGCCACCGGCCGGTTTATTTTCTATGCCCTAGCGCCGGCAATTTATAATGTCGGTATTATCATTGGCACGCTGTTCTTTACAAACGGCATTACGATTTTTGGCTGGCACATCTTTGGTGGCGGAATTATGGGGGTGGCACTCGGGGTGGCACTCGGTTCGGTAATGCAATTCCTAGTGAGTATAATTGGCTTGTTTGGTATGGGGTTTGACTATAAGTTTAAAATCAAATGGCGAGATAAAAGTTTTCGTCGGGTGTTAAAGTTAATCCCAGCCCGTTCGTTAGATCAAGGTACGGATTATGTCAATGGAATTGTTGAGGTCAACTTGTCATCGCGCATGGCTGCTGGTACGGTACGTTCATACCAGCAGGCGTTAAACTTCCATTCTATGCCAGTGAACTTGATCGGTGTGGCGATTAGCACGGCATTTTTCCCTAAAATGACAGAAAGTGTGGGCGAAAATCGCGAAGACAAGTTTAAGAATGATTTGCGGGCGTCGCTGCGCATGATTGTGTGGCTGGCGCTGCCGGTCGCGATTATGGTATTTTTCACGCGTGGCTATTTAGTTAGCTTTATTAAAAACGGTGGCGACGTGTTGATTGCCGGGCTACTAGGCGCATTAGTTGTGTCGATTTTCTTCCGGTCGGTTTTCCAGATTGTGTCGCGTGGTTTTTACGCCCATCAAGATACTAGGACGCCGTTTATCGTGTCGATTATTTCGATTGGTCTAAGCATTAGTTTGGCGATTTACTTTAGCATGGTGTTGCATTTTGGGCCGTATGGATTGGCTTATGGTCAATCAATCGGTGCTGTGGTTGAAGTATCAATTTTAGTATTTATATTAAATCATCGGTTAAATGGGATTTTTAGCCCAGCATTAGTGCGCGCTTTTCTAAAGATATTTGTTGCAGCCATAATAGCTGGTATTGTTACTTACATTGCTACATTAATTTGGCCGCTGCGGGCGACTGATCAAAGTATTTTTGTTACATTTCCAAAGTTCGTCTTGATATGCTTGTTCGGCGGTCTTGCTTACATAGCAGCTGGTTTGACACTGCACTTGAAAGAAAATGCTGATGTTATTCAACACACTATAAAACTCTTATCAAAAACTATTCGACATGGAAAACATTCGTAATTTTTGCATAATTGCGCATATTGACCACGGCAAGTCGACGTTAGCCGACCGTATGATGGAGCTGACTGACACAGTTGAAAAACGGGCTATGAAGTCACAGCTGCTCGATTCGATGGAATTAGAGCGCGAGCGCGGCATTACCATTAAGTTGACACCAGTGCGGATGCGCTGGCAAGGCTACGATTTGAACTTAATCGATACGCCTGGGCACGTAGATTTCAGCTACGAAGTGTCGCGCAGCTTGGCGGCTTGCGAAGGCGCGGTATTGGTGGTTGATGCAGCGCAAGGTATTCAGGCTCAAACGTTAGCGAATGTTTACTTGGCGCTGGAGCAGAACTTATCAATCATTCCAGTGATAAACAAAATTGATTTACCAGCCGCCGATGTGCAGCGGGTTAGCGCCGAAGTTATAAATTTACTGGGTTGCAAACAAAGCGATATTATCAAAATTAGCGCTAAAACTGGCCAGGGCGTTAAGCAGGTGTTAGATGCCGTTGTCCAAAAAATTCCAGCACCGCAGGGTGACGTAGATGCCAAAACTCGGGCTTTGATTTTTGACAGTTATTACGATGATTACCGCGGTGTGATTTTGTATGTGCGGGTGGTCGATGGTAAGATTAGCAAGAATGATGCCATTAAAATGCTGGCTACAAATGCCCATGGTGTGGCGCTTGAAATCGGCCATTTAAGTCCTACAATGGTGTCTGACCCAGTACTTAACACTGGTGAAATTGGCTATATTGTGACTAACCTAAAAACTACCCGCGATGCCAAAGTTGGTGATACAGTTACATTAAGTGAATATTTTAAGGAGAGAAAATGAAAATACCTTTGCGTTATCAAATAACAGAATATGACTGCGGCCAAGCGAGTGTCTTAAATGCCCTAAGCCACGTGTTTGAGCGTGAGGAAATCCCAGCTGATTTACTAAGGATATTTTTTCGACAAACTCTAGACAAAATAGGTCATGACGGCCGTGTGGGCGATGGTGGTACTTCGAGTGCAGCAATAAATGATTTAAAAAAGTTTATCAATAGTTACGCGATAGTTAATCGATTTGCGATTCATGCTGAGCACGTGCGGGGTGTAGCTGTGACAGAGAAACTGTTGCGGGAAAATGCCAATGAAAATTCAGCGGTTGTAATTAGTTGTCTTGAGTGTTGGCAGAGCCCATCTTCACATTATGTTTTGATTACTAAAATTGTAGGCAATGATGTCTATATTTTTGACCCATACTACATCGAAAAGCATCAATATGCTAAAGACGAAGCAATCGAAATCATTACCGATACGCCAAAAACACATAATCGGATTGTGAAAATTGATAGGATAATGAACAGTGAAGGTAATATGAGTATGGGCGAAATCAACCAACGGGAAGTACTGATTATATCAAAGGCGTAAGAATGAAGGGCTTAGGTTTGGTCGACATTGCAGATTACGGCATAAAAGGCATTAATTATTATGTTGCACGTGCTGAACAGCTCGGCGTTACTAAGGATGAGTTAGCGTCAATTGGCATTACAAATAGTTCAGCGCTAGTGCGCCGTGAAATGCTGCCTAGTTTGTTGCGGGCACAATCAGACCTAAAACAAGCCGGCTACGATATTTTGGTTAAAGATGCTTACCGCTCGCCGGAACTTTATAAATTAGTGCAGCGTAAACGTTATGAACGAGATGGTAGAACTGACACCGATAAAACACTTAATGCAGTCGAAATGCCGCATGCCAGTGGGTCTGTCGTAGATATAAACCTTATTGATATTAAAACTGGCCAAGAACTTGAGCTTTGGGATAAATCAGATTGGCCAGATGGTGCATTTGTTGATTATTATAAAAACCATGCTGATGTCAAGAGTCAGGAATATCAAAAATTGCAAACGTTGCTTATCAAAACAATGTTAAAAAATGGTTTTAAATTAGGCAAAATGCGTGAATTTTGGCATTTTGTGTATGGTGAAGCAAAGTGAACATTAACGATGCAAAAAAGATTACAATATTTGGTTGGCCAGCAACTGGTAAATCAACGTTTGCACGCCAGCTTGGTCAAAAATTGAATATTGCCGTGTATCATTTAGATGATATCCGTTGGGATAAAAATCGACAACGAATTACTGGTGCGGAATTTCAAAAAGAATATGAGAAATTATTTAAAAACAAGTCTTGGATTATCGAGGGCAACGTTTTTGAGTCGATCGATGAGCGATTCAAGCAAGCTGATTTGGCTATCATTTTTGAATCTAATAGATTAAAAAGTGTTAGCGGTGTTTTTGGGCGATGGCTAAGAGTGAATTTATACGGTGAAACTAGAGTGGGGGGGGGCGATGATACGTTGATGCATTTATCGTGCTTTATAATTAAGAAGTTCCCAACACGAATGGTGAATGTAAAGTTGAAACTCCGCAAGTACCCAATAAACGTTATAGTTATAAAAAATCGTAAAGATATGAAAAGAATTTTGGAGGAGGAAAGATGACAAAGCCAAAGTTAATTTCTATTAGCGGATCGGTACACAGTGGTAAAACTACTATTTCGCGATTGTTAGCACTGGAACTACGTAACTTTATATATTTAGATGGTGATGGCATCGCCGCAGTAGTAAAACGTGATAAATCGTGGGAATCTTTGGACAAAATATTGCCGGAGATTCATGCCGAGATTTTACGATTCTTAAAGTCTAATCTTGAAAATGGTAACGATGTTATCCTGGATTACCCAATAACTGACGCAACACGGCAATATTTTATAAATGGGTTAAAAAGCATTAAATATAACGCCAGATGGTTTTTATTAAAACCTGATATTAAAAAAGTCTTGGCTGGTTCTAAAACCCGGCCGCAACTAAATGATTGGGAAATTGAGAGAATAAAATATCATTATAAATCGCCACTCATGAAAACTAAGTTGGCGACTATTATCGACTCAACAGATCAGACGCCCGAAGAAACTTTTAAGCAAATCCTGCGATATATAAAGGAAACGGAATGAAGCTAACCAAGATTAACACTTCAAATTTGGCTGTCAAATCTGAACGCTTACGATTATCTTCTTCCACCATGAAAGACGCACGTGAATCTTTCGCGGAATTTACCGAAGAAGTGGCGAAATATATGTATCCTAAACCCTACGGTTTTGACGGTTGGCAAAAATGGTTCCGCGAAGCAATAGTTAAAAATAAAAACGGCCAACAATGGCAGTTTACAATTTTTGATAAAATAACGAACGAATTTATCGGCATGGGTGGTGTACATCATATTGATGGACCAACGCCCGAGCTGGGAATTTGGACGAAAGAAAGCTCATGGGGTCATGGCTACGGACGTGAAGCCGTAACGGCCGCGGTTAAGTGGGCTCAACAGAACTTATCGTTTGATTATTTGAAATATCCGGTTGAGAAACTTAATATAAAATCGCGCAAAATTGCCGAAATGAACGGCGGAATTTTAGAGGATGAATATTTGGGCGAAGATGCCCGCGGCGAAAAAATGTGTTTGGTGGAATATCGAATTTATCCTAAAGATAAAAATATGAAGCGCGTGATAAAATAAGAATAGAACAAGGAGATATTATGAGTAAGAAATTTTGTCAAAGTTGTGCGATGCCAATGGATAAGAAAGAAGATTTTGGTACGAACGCAGATGGTTCGCTAAGCGATGAATATTGCCACTATTGCTTCCAAAATGGTAAGTTCACCAATCCAGATATTACGATGGAGGAGATGTTAAAGATCGGTTTGAAAGGTATTGACGAAAATACTGAAATGAGTAAGCCAATGAAATTTATGATCAAGAAAATGTACCCAGCACAACTTAAAAAAATGAAACGCTGGGCTAAATAGGAGCAATGATGAAATTAATCTTAGCCTCGTCGGGGCTTAACGCACCAGAATCAGTCGCAAAATGTCTTGAACTAGTTGGTAAACCAGCTAAAGACATAAATTTTGCAGTGATTAATGAAGCTATGGCCGTAGAATACGGTAACCATGATTGGTTTTTAAACGACATGGATGGTATACGCAACAATTTTGGTGGCAATATAGAATTTGTGAACTTGTTAGCTAACGACATTAAAAAAGTTGAAGAACGCTTAAACGCGGCTGACGTAGTTTGGGTAGAAGGTGGTAATACTGATTACCTAGCAACAGTACTAGTAAAAACCGGTTTTGACGAATTATTACCAAAAATACTTAAAACCAAAGTATATGTTGGTAGTTCGGCTGGTTCACAAGTTTTAGGGCATCGCCCCAGCTACAAGGTTAACGAAGAAAATTATAATGAAACTGCATACACTGATAAGTATATGGACTTAGTTGACTTCACTATTTTGCCACATTTAAATAGTATGCATTTTAACACTCGTGTTGAAGCTTGGGTTTTGGAAGATTCTAAAACCCAAAACAGCTTAGTTTACGCAGTGTCTGATGATGCCGCTGTGATAGTCGATGGCGACAAGACCTATGTTATAGGCAAAGATTATTTGATTGCCAAAAACGGCCAAGTTATAGAAAGGGGATAATCTTTCCTACAACCAGTCGTGAAAAATGCGGATGTAGATGTATTTAACGGCTTGAACGGTTAGGAAGTACAGAATAATAATCCCCACCAAAAATGGTATAAAGGTAAGTGGCAGCGCTGACATTTGTAGAGTTCTAGCTAACGGTGAAAAGGCAACTACGGCTGCTACGGCTACAACAAACGAACTGGATATAACCAACGGTAAAGATGGTCGGGATTGTATAAATGGAATTTTACTAGTACGAGCCACCAGGACGACCAGGATTTGTGACATAGTGCCAAAAATAAACCAGCCAGCCCAGAAGAATGGCGCGGCTGCTGTATTATTAAACCCAAAAATAAACCATAATGCTGCGAAACACAAACAGTCAAAGATTGAAGACACTGGCCCTAACAGCAGCATGGCGGTAGTGATAGATTTGGGCGACCATTTGCGTGGTTTTTGCAGATATTCTTTGTCGACGTTATCAAACGGTAGGCCAAGTTGTGATAAATCAGATAGTAAGTTTTGAGCAAGGATCTGGATTGGCAACATTGGCAAAAATGGTAACACAAAAGAAGCTATCACGACCGAAAACATATTACCAAAGTTGCTAGAAACAGACAGTTTAATATATTTAGATACGTTGCTAAATGTGCGCCGACCTTCAATCACGCCGTTGCTTAGAACTGTTAGATCCTTTTTGAGCAAAATAATCGAAGCGGTTTCTTTAGCAATATCAACCGCACTATCGACCGATATGCCAATATCTGCCTGATGTAGCGGTGGTGCATCGTTAATGCCATCACCCATATAGCCAACCGTGTGACCAGATTCTTGTAATATGCGCACCACACGTTCTTTTTGCGCCGGACTAAGTTTGGCCAACAACTCGCAATTTTTCAGGGCGACTCGTAAGGCGCCATCACTCATCAGTTCAATGTCGTGACCAGTTAACGCCCCGGCAGGATTAATACCAACCTGGCTACAAATGTAGGTCGCTACACCTAACGAGTCGCCAGTTAAAATGACTGTTTTAATACCAGCCGCTTTTAGATCAGCAACGGCTGCTTGGGCGGTGGTTTTTGGTGGATCAAGAAATCCAATAAAACCAATCAAAGTTAAATCTGTTTCATCCTTAGGGCTGAATTCACCCGAATGATTAGTAAAGTGTTTTTCGGCCACCGCCAACATTCGCAATCCTTGATCATTATACAGATTGTAGGTTTTAAGAGCAGCAGCGCGAGCCTCTTTTGTTAAAAGTTGTACTTTGTCATTAATTTTGACATGTGATGATATATCCAATATTTCTTCAACTGCGCCTTTTGTTAACAACCGCTGTAAACCATCTTTATCTTTTAGCACTACACTCAGTCGGCGTCGTTCAAAGTCAAATGGTATTTCGTCGACACTAGCATAGTCAGCGGTTATTTTGTCTAAACTATTTAATTTAGCGCGGTTTATAACTGCAACATCTAGGATATCTTTTAACCCAGTTTGAAAGTACGAATTTAAATAAGCATATTGTAAAATGTTTTGGTCGTCCTCGCCGTTAATATTGACATATTTTTCTAAGATAATTTTATTCTCGGTTAAAGTGCCAGTTTTATCGGTGCACAAAATATCCATTTCGCCAAATGATTGAATTGCACCAAGCTGTTTAACAATCACTTTGCGCTTGGCCATTTTAGAAGCCCCAGTGGCTAAGGTAGAAGACATAATCACTGGTAACATTTCGGGCGTCAGACCAACTGCGACCGAAACTGCAAATAGCAGCGAAGACGACCAATCGGCCTTAAGCACGTAATTAATAAGAAAAACCAGCGGTACCATGATGATAGTAATGCGGATTAGCAACTTACTAACAGACGACACCCCCCGTTCAAAACTATTTTTACCAATGTGTTTGTTCAGGGTTTTCGCCATAGACCCAAAGTAGGTGTTATTGCCGGCAGCAACAATAATAGCCGTGCCCGTGCCAGACACAACATTGCTACCCATAAAACCGAGGTTCTTAAGATCGGTCAGCGAGCCCTGTTTATTAGTGTCAATATCTGCAAACTTTTCGACTGGAGTACTTTCACCAGTTAAAGCAGCTTGTGCTACGAAAAGATCCTTAGCATAAAGCAGCCGAATATCGGCCGGGATCATATCACCAGCGGACAGTTCAATAATGTCACCTACCACTAAATTAGACATTGGTAGTTCTAACAATTTATTATCTCGATAAACCGCAGCCGTGTTCTTGATCATGGATGCTAGTTTGGCTGCGGCTTTAGACGAACGTTGGCTCTGGGTAAAAGACACAATGCTAGATATCAAGATCATGGCAAAGATAATAAAGATGGTCAGCCAATCGGCAGCACCGTTTGTAATACGATCGGTAAAGTAACTGACTATAGCCACCACTACTAGCACGGCATTAAATGGATTAACAAGCGACGCTAAAACACGATCTAGCGTAGTTTGCTTTTTCTTAACAGTAATTTCATTTTTGCCAAATTGCCCTAACTTCGCGCTGGCCGATTGAGCGCTTAACCCAATTGGCGTTTTTGCCGCAGCATCGTAATGACTGTTAAATTGTTCCAGCAAATCTTTTTGTGGTAAAAAACTGAGTTGCTGCAATTGTTGCTCGGTCACGTCTTGCGACTGTTTGTCTGGCTGGTGTCTAAACCTAATAAACATAGACATATTTTAGCACCCTAGCCGCGCTTTGTCGCTTGTCCTATCTGGTATAATTAAAGGGATATGACCGAAACCCAACATACAATTGTGAAACCATTGCCGGGCTATAAAGATGTTCAGCCGTTTGTTTACGCTGGATTTTTCCCAGTTAGCAACGAAGATTATCAGGATTTAAAAGATGCAGTTGAAAAATTAGCGCTAAGTGACAGCGCCCTACAATTCACGCCAGAAAACTCGCCGGTGCTTGGTTTTGGTGTACGAATTGGCTTTTTAGGCTTGCTACATATGGATATTATTCGCGAGCGGTTAGAACGCGAATATAACTTAGATTTAGTGGTAACAAACCCGTCTACCGACTACCACGTCACTTTACAAAATGGTGAAGAATTAGATATTAAATCAGCCAGCGAACTACCCGATGCCAGCAAAATCAAAAACATTGCCGAACCATGGATTAAGGGCGAGATTGTCGTGCCGCAAGATTACGTGGGGGCAGTGATCCAACTGATTGTCAGCAAACGTGGCCGGCAAACCAACATGAGCTACATTGATAAACGAGCTTTAATCAGTTTTGAAGCACCATTAGCTAACTTATTAACCGATTTTTATGATCAACTAAAATCTGTAACCAGCGGTTATGGTTCGTTTAACTACGAATTGGCCGATTATCGCGAGGAAGATTTAGTGCGGGTAGATTTTTATGTGGCTGGCGAAATTGTCGATGCTTTAAGTGTAATGGCGCATCGTAGTGAGGCTCAAAGACTTGGCCGCGACGTAGTTGCCAAACTAAAAGAAGTTATACCACGGCAGAATTTTGCCGTTAGTTTACAAGCAGCGATTGGTGGCAAATTTATTGCTCGCGAAGATTTATCGGCCTATCGCAAAGATGTTACGGTTGGGCTATATGGCGGCGATGTCACCCGCAAAAAGAAAGTTTTAGCTAAACAAGCTAAAGGCAAAAAGCGCATGAAGCGTTTTGGTAAAGTGGATATACCCAGCGAAGCTTTCACGGTGATGCTAAAACGTGATTGATCTGCTTTCGGGGGAGGGTGCTATACTGATACTATAAACGTAAGGATTTAATATGGATCAAGATCAATCGTCAATTCGAACAACACCAATTGGAGAATCGCAGTCACAGCCGTTGTCGCAACCTGTTACTAAACCCAAAAAGCAGGCACCAATTTGGTTGGTAGTTATTTTAATTGTAATTATTGTAATTGGTGCTGCTGTAGCAGCGTATTTTATTTGGTTTAATAAACCCGCAGATGATAAATCATCAAAATCCAACCACAATACTACTACTAAAGTTGAACCGAAGGATGAAACCGATTATGCACTGGATGTCAAAAATGAATTGTTGCCAGTAGTAAGTGAGCAAATCAATAATGCAGAGAACAGTGGCAGTTGGGGTTATGTGGTGGATGAAGGTACTGGTTCGCCGGCTTATAAAACTGAAGGCTTTGATTTCTTTACAGATGCTAACGGTAAAGGCTATTCGGCTGATGTTTCTCGTGATTCTACCTCAACTTATAGCGGCGCTCTTTATACGGCAGTATTTAAAGCACTACAAAACAAGATAGTTACGCTTGGTTTTAAGGAATATTTTTACGGTATGGGCGACGCTTTTTACGCAGACGGTGCTTCTGTGAACGACGCAGGTGAAAGGGTTGAAGCTTATTATACTAACGATCACGTTATTTGTTATATCTCTAGCATGTCTTTTAGCTGTGCTAATCTTGCAGACTACCCAGCAGCGGCCAAGGCTTATAAACCATTTGTAGAAGCTATGCGTGCCTCAGCAGATCCGACAACAAATCAAGGCCCTCAAGTCAAGACTGCGTATGGTGGCTTAAACATCACTAATAGTCGCATCAAACCCTATCAAAAAGCCCAAATTGGTGTACATTCATTCCCAACAGGTGGTGGATATGTAGCGTTATTCTACCGAGTTGATAAGAACGCCACCTGGAAGTTCTTTAGGGGCTTACAACAGGCACCATCTTGTGATGAATTTAATACGCCTGATCTCAAGAAAGCGTTTGTAGATGATAGTTGTTATAGTGGTAATCAGTTAACATTAGTCAAGACCGACTGAGCCAGTAGCCCTAGCAGCCAATTTTTCAACAACCTCATTTATCACATCTGGGCGGGGCTGATCGCCATTAACAGCTATCAATAACTCCAGCTGCTGGTAATGGCTAATCACCGGCAGGGTTTTGCTGTTAAACTCACTTAACCTAGTATTTAAGATCTCTTCGGACTTATCATCTGTGCGATCGGCACGATCTTCTAATATCTTGGCGGCTTGCCAGCGTTCGCGGACGCTATTTTCCGAAATATTAAGCACAATCACGGCTTGTAGCGGATGATTGGCCTGCTGCAAGGCTTGCATCACACTATATTCTTCGCCGCTCCAACGACCAATCGAACTTAAAAATAATGGTTTTTCGGCTAATTCTGGTTTGGCAAAATAGGGCAGAACAATCCGCTCAAACTCATCGGTCGGGGTTAATTCACCCTGTGCCGTGGTTTTGGCGGCTTCGGAATTGCGCAAAATATCGCCGCTGCTTAAAAACTCTGCATTTAGTAATTCTGCCAGTTTGCGCCCTACAGTGTCTTTACCACTAAAGGGTAACCCAAAAATATTAATGCTACTTGTGCCTAGCCAAGCTTTAATTTGGGTTAGTTTTTCGTTCATATGTATATTCTATACTAAAGTAGCAGTAAATAGCTAAATGTTGCTTTATAAGCGCTAATCTGCTATAATTAACAGTTCGAGGCCACAAGGTCTAGCAGTTTTAGGGAAATGGTAAGTGTTTTTTGTTTGACCCACGAAGTTAAGGAGAAACTATGACGGAAGCGATGTCAGCAAGTAAAATCCGAGTCGGCGACAGGGTAAAACTTTTGCCATGGGAAAGGATCACGAGGCTAGCCTATCCAGATATGCCAAAAGAGCGGCGATTTAGGCTGGCGGCAATCAAGTACGATCCTGAAAATGGCATTTATGTCCCGATGTTGAAGGATTATCACGATCGACACCAAACGGTAGCTACAGTCACCAAGCTACAGGGTTGTAGAGCCTGGCTTAATTTTAATGATGGTTTGCATGCCGTTCCGGTGTTAATTGCGTTCATCAAAAAAGTAGAATAAATAACTTTTATCCCAACTCTTTACCAATTTCCCATATATTATAAGCGCCCTGTCGACTTTTGGCAGGGCGCTGCCTGTTAGCACTCAATTGACACGAGTGCTAACTTTTGTTAACATAAAGATATGACAGAGCGTCAAAGGCAGATTTTATTTGCCATTATTGAACAATACGCCGAGGTGGCTGTGCCGGTGGGTAGTGTTACCCTAGCCAAGCTATTTAATGCCAGTAGTGCTACTATTCGGGCTGAAATGGTCAAACTCGAAGAAATGGGGCTAATTTACCAACCACACACTAGTGCTGGCCGTGTGCCAACCGATGCTGGATATCGGTTATACGTGAATCACTTAACCGAAAGTGAAGAAATGCCAAAACTCGATCGCAGTGCGAGAGCGATCGAAGCGCGTGTTACCAGTAACAGCCGAGCCGATCAAGCCATCCGCAGCGCTGTCGATAGCCTAGTAGAACTGACTGGCAACTTGGGCATGGCCACAATTGGCGGCCAGTTATATATGAGCGGGATTGCTAATTTGTTTGCTCAGCCAGAGTTTTTAAATACTAATCATGTGCAATCGGTCGCGAGTCTATTAGACAATTTAGAACCATGGCTGCGCGAAACCGCACCCAATGAACCACTAAATGTGTTTATTGGCAGCGAGAACCCGATTGGCAAAGCTAGTGGTGCTAGCCTAATAATTAGCCGTTTCCGCAGCCCGTATTCCGATAAAAGTTACATTGGTGTATTAGGCCCAACCCGCCAAAACTATGCCAGGGTAACCCAACTAGTGCGTCACGCCGGCGCCATGCTAGAGGAAGCACTATGACCAATAAAATTAGCAAAGAAGAAAATGAGTTACTGCTCAAAATTAATGATTTAACCGCTGATCTGCAACGTGTACGGGCGGATTTCGAGAACTATCGCAAACGAGTTGAACAAGAAAAACTGCAAATGGCAGATGTTGTGAAAGCTACAACAATAATGAAACTACTACCAATCGTTGATGATATTGAACGTTCGCTAGTGCACCTGCCAAAAGATTTAAAAAATAATGATTGGGTTAAAGGTGTAATGAGTCTAAAGATCAAACTAGAAAATCAGTTAGCGGCGCTAGGTGTAACTAAAATTGATGCTAAACCCGGCAGTGAATTTGACCCCCAACTACACGAAGCAATGTTGGCAGACGAAGCCGAAGGCGACAAAGAAATTATTCAGCAAGAATTGCTGCCAGGTTACAAACTGGGTGACAAAGTTATCCGCCACACCCAGGTAAAAGTCACCTATAAATAGGTTGTGTATATTGACTTTTCTGCCCCACTGTGCTACAATGAAAGAATAATCCACCCCTAGGGGTGTTGAGGCTATCGCCTCAACATGATACTCATAAAGGTGTGGAAGCACCTTTTTAGTATCATGAAACTACCTACCGAAAGGAGCCAAACATGGCGCTTACTCTTTTGCCTGAAATCCCGACACCGCACTTAGTAGCTGTGCCAATCCTGACCACTGAAATACCCGAGCTTGGGAAAACGGTGCTCGACACGCTTAACCAACAAGCTTCTCTGCGCGACAAACTGCGGGATACCAAGGATTTGGATTACATTGATCCAAATTATGCCAAGGCGCCACGGGCTCTTATGCCGGAAGACGTCGGCCGGGAAATCACTTTCCTGGGCGCCGTCTATGACGAAAACAACCAAATGGTTGTCAACGAGCATGGCCAGGTTATTTCTACGCTAACGGAAGACAGTTGGTCGACCAAGCGTAAAATCGGGTTGGAGCTGGCCAAGCGGTTATCCAAAGCCTCGGGCGACGATATCCGAGTTATGGACATCGAAGCCTGGAATCTCCTGGCTACCGCCGCCCTGCAGCAAGATAACATGGCAGCTTTTGCCAATCTCGCCGCCACTGAATGTGTTGGCACAAAAGCCTTCAAGACCGGCGGCCGGCTGCTGTGTGCGGTTGGGGACGTGGGTGTCGACGTTCGCTGGGTCGGTTCGTGCTTGGACTACGACTATTCGTACTCGCGCTATGCTGTCCGTCTCCTTCTGGTGGGGTCAAAAAAAGCTTAGGCCTTGGCCTTTTTCTGACTCACGCTTCATGATAAAATGAGCACATATCTCGTTTGCCAATTGGCGCGGGTGTTGTGCTCATTAAAACTCCTGCTATGTGGCGGGAGTTTTTTATTGCAAACTTTTGCGCCAGCCAGTGGTCGTTGGGCTAAGGTTTAGCGTGGTATAATAAGAATGTTATGGTGGGTGACTTAAAAACAGATATTAACAAGTATGTGCGTGCAGCCGATTACTTATGCGTAGCGCAGATTTTTTTGCAAGATAACTTTTTGCTCGAACGGCCGCTTAAAGCCGATGATATCAAGCCCAGGTTACTAGGCCACTGGGGGACTTGCCCGGGCATTAACCGTGCTTACGCGCACTTAAGCGCCTGGACTAAACGGTTCAACCTAGAAACAATGTTTGTGCTAGGGCCAGGCCACGGCTTCCCGGCCTTGCAAGCTAACTTATTTTTAGAAAACACATTAGCCAAATATTACCCACAAGCCACGCAAAATAAGTTAGGCATTAGGTACATTGGTAAAAACTTTAGTTGGCCGTATGGATTCCCTAGCCACGCTAGCCCACTAACGCCAGGTGTAATTTTAGAAGGCGGCGAATTAGGCTACAGTTTAAGCACGTCTTATGGCGCTGCTTTAGACAACCCCAATCTAATTGTGGCTTGCCTGATTGGCGATGGCGAAGCCGAAACTGCTAGCCTGCTAGCTTCGTTAAATTTAAACAAACTAATTAGCCCCAAAACCAATGGCGTGGTGCTACCAATTTTACATTTGAATGGCTATAAAATTTCGGGACCAACTGTTTATGGCCGCATGTCTGACGCCGAAATAGTTTGCTGGTTAGCGGGCTTGGGCTATCAACCAATTGTGGTTAGCGAAGACAAGCCCGAAGATTTTGACGACCAAATGATCAAAGCGTTAGATCATGTCCACGAAGTTATCCAATCCATCAAAACCAGCCAAGCTAACGGATTCTTTAAACTACCGTTTATCGTAATGCGTACCAAAAAAGGCGAAACCGGACCCAAAGAGCTAGATGGTCAAATGATAGAAGGTAATTATTTAAGCCATCAGGTAATCTTGACTCAGGCTAAAACTGATACCAAACAGCGTAAAATGCTAGAAAGTTGGCTAAAATCATATAAATTTGAAGAACTATTCAAACCGCGCAAAGGTTTTGGTGATTTTGTCGATAACGTGTTGCCAAAAGATAGCAAGCGTATGGGGCGAACACCGTATGTCAACCATTTTACAAAACTAGAATTACCAGAGCTTAACTTGCAAAACTTTAACAACACCAAACCTGGCGAAGTGGTATCGCAGTCGATGAACCGGGTTGGCGAATATTTACGTGATGTTTTTAGCACTAACCAGGCAGCTCAGAATTTTCGCTTTTTCTCGCCCGATGAAACTTCGAGCAATAAATTAGACGCTATTTTTGAAGCGACCAATCGTAGCTGGCTCAGGCCACTGCTAGATCAAGATAAATATATGAGCCCAGATGGTCGCGTTACAGAAATTTTAAGCGAAAATACTCTGCAGGGGCTAATGCAGGGCTACACCCTGACTGGCCGACATGCCGTGATGACCAGCTATGAAGCCTTTATGCCAATTGTGGTTAGTATGGTTGATCAGTATCTAAAATTCTTAGAACAGTCCAAAAATATAAAATGGCGCACGGATACACCGGCAGCTACTTATATTTTGTCGTCAACCGGTTGGCGGCAAGATCACAATGGCTTTAGTCACCAAAACCCTGGTTTTATTAGTGATATGCTAATCAGACCCAGTAATTTAGTCAACGTGTTATTGCCGATTGATGATACCAGCACACTGGTTGCCACTGAGTTTAGCCTAAAAAGTAAGAACGCCGTCAATATCATTACGGCCGGCAAAACAGACGAACCGCGTTGGCTAACCATTGCTCAGGCTCGCTATCAATTACTAAATAGCGGGGCAATGATTTTTAGTTTTGCCAGCGATAATCAGCCACAAATTATCGTGGCGGCAGCTGGTGATTATGTTAGCAAAGAAGCCCTATATGGTTTACAGTTAGCCAAAACCGAACTACCAGATTTACGCCTAAGGTTTGTTAATATTTCAGCCTTTAGCAATGGCGCGATTGGCACTACGCATAATAAATTATCACGCGAACGTTTCGACGAAATTTTTACACCCGATAAACCAATTATCTTTAGTTTTCATGGCTACCCAGGCACGTGCAAGCAGATTTTATCAAATTATACCGACTCTCAGCGTATCACGCTGCGTGGTTATGGCGAAAATGGTAGCACCACCACCAGTTTCGACATGCATATTCGCAACCACACCAGTCGCTACGACGTGGCCATGAATATCTTTCGCCGAGCAAATAATAGCGGCATTATCGATGACGAAACAGTCACTCAATTGCTCGAAAAATATATGGCTAAAATTTACGAACATCAACATTATATTCATGAATATGGCGACGATTTGCCAGAGGTGAAAGATTACGTATGGCAGGGAAAGATCAAATAATTTTAGTTGCAAACCCAGGCAGCGCGAGCCGTAAGTACGCGCTGTACCAGGGTACTAAATTATTAGCCAATTTACATTTTGAATATGTGAACCAGCACATTGTCGCACATTTTCGCACCCAGGCTCATAGCCACGACGTAAAGGTTCAGCTGAACAAACTTAGCGAAGCAATTAGTTTGGTAGGTGACATTTTTGCGCACTTTCGTTTGTTGCCCAAAGATGCGACTTACGACTTTGTCGTGATTCGGTTGGTAGCACCTGGCGATTTTTTTGCGGCCGATCATTTAGTCGATGACGACTTTTTGACCAAGTTGAAAGCTATCCAGCCCGAAGCGCCGTTGCACGCTGGTTTAATTTTGCAAGAACTAGCGACGTTAAAAAAGATCTTGCCTAAAACACCAATTGTCGCTATGTCGGACAGCGCTTTCCACGTTAATCGCGCTCGAATAACCAATTATTATGCTATCGATCCCGTAGTTGCCGATAAATATGGTATTAAACGTTATGGTTTTCATGGGTTGTCGGTTGCCTCCATTGCCGATTATTTACAGCGCCACAAACTGCCGGGCAAAAAAGTCATTGTGGCTCATTTGGGGTCAGGGTCTAGCGTTACCGCACTAATAAATGGTACTAGTCTAGATAATTCGATGGGCTTTTCACCGCTCGAAGGTTTGGTGATGGCGACGCGTTCAGGCGATATTGACGTTTCGGCCGCGCTAAGTTTAAAACATCATTTAAATATGACCGAAGATCAAATCGTGAATTATTTAAATACCAGCAGTGGGCTGTTGGGTGTGAGTGGTGAATCGGGGGATTTGCGTGATCTTATTGCCTTACGCAATGATGGTGACGATCGAGCTAGTCTGGCGATCAGCTTATACGTGCACCATTTACAAGGTATGATTGGTCGCATGGCTGCCGAGCTAAATGGTGTTGACGCCCTGGTGTTTACAGGCACAGTTGGTCAACGCAGCGAAGAAATCCGCCGCCTAGTATTAAAAAAGTTAGAATTTTTGGGCTTTACGTTAGATAGCAAAAAGAATATGGTCGAAATCGAAAAAGGTCACCGAATAATTAGTACAGAAAGCTCAAAGCCGATTTATGTAATTAGAACTGATGAAACAGCCGAAATGGTCATGGCAGCACAACGAATTTTAACGACCGCCGCCACCCCCGCCGCTTGTCCCAAACATGCCGGACTTGTTTAGAGCGGATTTATGGTAAACATGTTGACTTTTGTGTTTTAGTATGCTACAATGGTGGTAATCGTTGTGAAACGGGGATTTTTGATGTTGCTAGGGAATTACCTAGCCGTAACTTAAAAAGGTGGTGTAAAATGAACCGAAAAGAACTAGAAGAACAAGTCTGGGCGGCCATTAATGACCTAAAAAACTTGACCGATCAATCAGTAGTTATTACCGTTCCGTCAGCCGCGGGCACGGACGGCAACGCCAGAGCGCTTGATATACTGCGGTATGGACCAATAGTGCCGTTCTTTAAACGTCAGCATCCATTCAGCGATCAGCGCTGTTTGGACAAAAAAGCCGTTTACGTATTTGGGTTTCTTACCCGTATACGTGACGATGAGGTTTATCGGCAGGAGTTTTTCGATAAGGCCTATGAGTTTGAATCTCGAGGTATTTTACCGGCCTCGAAAGTACTAACTACTTGCTAAGCCATCTTGCACTCTTAAGGCGCTCTCTACATAGGGAGCGCCTTTCGCTTGTTTTAGCGAGGGGTGCACTTGCCATAAAATAAATTAGCACTCTATTGACACGACTGCTAACATGAGTATAATTAGGGGTAGAGTTAGCAGTCTACACACGTGAGTGCTAAACATAAACGTAATAAAAAAGGAGAATTATGAGTAAAATTATCGGAATTGATCTTGGTACAACCAACAGCGCTATGGCTTACATGGTAGCTGGTAAACCAGAGGTTGTCACCAACAGCGAAGGCGCGCGCACTACCCCAAGTGTGGTGGCAGTTAACAAAAAAGGCGAACGCCTGGTTGGCCAGATTGCCCAGCGTCAGCGCGTCACTAACCCCAAAAACACCATTTATAGTGTCAAACGCTTAATCGGTCGCAAATTTGACGATCGTGAAATCCAGCGTGATATCGACATCATGCCGTATAAAATTGTCAGAAAAGGTAGTGGTGTAGCTGTCGAAATGGATGGCAAAGAATACACGCCCGAAGAAATTAGCGCTATGATTCTAAGTAAAATTAAAGCCGATGCCGAAAAGTTTATTGGCGAACCGGTCACCGAAGCGGTAATTACGGTGCCGGCCTACTTTAACGACAGCCAGCGTCAGGCCACTAAAGATGCTGGTAAAATCGCTGGTCTAGAAGTTAAACGTATTATTAACGAACCAACCGCCGCCGCTCTAGCTTACGGCCTAGAAGCCAAAAAAGAAGAGACTATCGCGGTGTTCGACCTTGGTGGCGGTACGTTTGATATTTCTATTTTAGAACTGGCCGAAGGCGTTTTTGAGGTTAAAAGTACTAACGGCGACACTCACCTAGGTGGTGAAGATTTCGACAACGTGATTGTAAACCACTTTTTAGAAGAGTTTAAAAACGAAAATGGGATTGATCTTAAAGATGATTCGGCCGCTATGCAGCGCCTAAAGGACGAAGCCGAAAAAGCCAAAAAAGAACTCAGCAGCACGCCACAAGTAGAAATCAACTTGCCATTTATTACGGCTGACGAAAATGGACCCAAGCACTTTGAATACACTTTAACCCGTGCCAAATTAGAAGAATGGGTGTCCGATTTACTGGATCGTTTGGCTAAACCATGCGAAAAGGCCTTGGCAGATGCCAAATTAAAGGCTAGTGACATCAACGAAATTGTCATGGTCGGCGGTATGACCCGCATGCCAGCCGTGGTAGAACGGGTCAAAAAGATTTTTGGCAAAGACCCCATGCAGGGCGTTAACCCCGACGAAGTCGTAGCCGTGGGTGCCGCTATACAAGGCGGTGTGCTAGCTGGCGACGTTAAAGATGTGTTACTGCTAGACGTCACGCCGTTAACCCTTGGTATTGAAACCATGGGTGGGGTGCGCACGGCTTTAATTGATCGCAATACCACCATTCCAACTAGCAAGTCGGAAACTTTCAGTACCGCCAGCGACAACCAGCCACAGGTGGAAATCCATGTGTTGCAGGGCGAGCGCGAATTTGCCGCCGATAACAAATCGCTGGGTCGGTTCATACTAGACGGCATTGCGCCAGCCCCGCGCGGTATTCCGCAGATAGAAGTTACCTTTAATATTGACGCTAATGGCATTTTAAATGTTAGCGCTAAAGATAAAGGTACAGGCAAGGAACAATCGATTACTATTCAAAATAGCGGTAACATGAGCAAAGACGACATTGCCAAAGCGCAGGCCGAAGCCGAAACTCACGCCGCCGACGATAAAAAGAAGCGCGAACTAGTGGATATTAAAAACCAGTTAGAAAACGCAATTTATCAGGCCGAAAAGATGCCGAATGAGTATAAAGATAAGATTAGCGACGAAGATAAGGGTAATATTACCAAAGCGGTTGAAGAAGCCAAAAAACACCTAGAAGCCACCGATAAGGACGAGCTTGAACAAGCCGTCAAAGAACTGAACGATCGCATTATGCCAATCGGTGCTAAGATGTACGAAAGTGCCAAGCAAGAAGCCCCAGCCGACGGTGAAGCTAAAACTGATGAAAAGTCTGATAAAGATAAAGACGAACCAGTCGAAGGTGAAGTTGTAGACGAGAAATAGCCCTTTGTCATCCTGAACTTGTTTTTAGGATCTAGTCCACACGAGCTCGAACCGAAGCCGACCATTGTGGGACAGACCCATACACTGTGCTTAAGCTTGCAAAATACTAATTTAGCCCACAAAATGGCTGTATGGAAAGAATGCCCAAGCTGGATAGTCCAGAGATAGCAAAACCTAAGCTGGATCTTGAACGGCGCTTATCGTGTCTATTCTACGACACCCATCACATAGTAGATTGTTCAAGTGGTGCACCGGATGACTGGCATCAATTACTACAACAAGCACTTAAACAGCAACAGTTCGAACCTTGGCCTGGTTGTAAAGCAGTATTACTACCAGCTGGTGATGAATTAAATCAACTTGCTGAACTTTATCGTAAAGAGTTAGACGGCAGTTTAGTGGTTGACCGAATTTTACAGTTGCGTCAAGAGCATGGTTTAGATACAGGCCAGGTGCTTGAAAATGACGGCGTCGCTAATCTTTATTCAGATGATGTCCTGGGCTTGGTCGTAGAACATCCCAGCGATTATTCGCCCAAGCAGCAAGAACTAATTAATAACCTAATTGTCTCACGTGTTGTTTGGGGGTTTTCGATTAATATTTTCACCAACAACGAATATGATGAATCAGAGTGGGTGCGTCATGGTGCATATAGTGATCCGCTCGAAGTTGGACGCAATTACCGATCAGCTTATTGGTCTGATGGATATTTGTTTTAGCACTTGATACCAGCTAACACCTTAACGACATTTCAAGGAATGGCCTTGAAATATTATTGTGCTTGTGGAAAACTTACATAAAGTATGGCGTAAATGTCTTGCGTCGCTACAACATAAGTGTTATCATCAGGGGTAGTGTGAAGTTAATATAAAAAATATATATATTGGCTATTTCTAACTTAATAAAAAAGGAGAGGAAATGAGAAGAATAAAAATAATAACTGCTGGTATTGGCGCTGTTAGTTTATTGGCAGCTTCGGCCGCTTTAGTGGCATCACCAACCCATGCGGCTGATTGTGGAAGCACGATAACGGGTTCGGGCACCCCCCCAACTGCTTCTTGTGATCAAACAATCAATGTTACTATTGGTTCGACTATCACCTTAAATGTTACTGATGCCACCGTTACGATGTCACCAACACTAGGTGGGCCAGTAGTCACTGGTGCTCCTCAAACTGCGACAGTATCTACTAACAATGCATCGGGTTACACCCTAACCTTGTCGATGATTTCTGGCGCAGCTAGCAACAGTTTAATCAGCGGATCTAACAGCATCCCTGCGGGCAGCGGTACTTTTACTACACCAGCCACACTAACTCCTAGCTCTTGGGGCTATAGGCTGAATAGTTTTGCGACAGATACTTATGCAGCTGTTCCTCTATACGCTACACCACAAAAGATCGGTGAATCAACAGATCCAGTTGCTGCCGATGCAACAGTTGTCACCTATGGTACAACAGTTTCAGCTAGCCAAGCCAGTGGTACTTATACTAACAAAGTAACCTATACGGCTGTTGCTAACTCGTAAGTCTATATTAAGGCAATACAAACGTGCGAAAACTTTGTAAATTGATGCTGGTAATAACAGCGCTAATGGTAGCGGTACTTTCAGTGCCGCTACCTGCCTTGGCCGCTAAAAGCGACGATACTATTGGTATGACATTGTCGCCGATTAAAGTTCAGCTGGTTATCGAGGCCGGCAAAGACTACGAAAGCACGTTTAAGGTCATGAATAGTGGTAAAACAGCCTTTGACTTTTATGTCTATGCAGCACCATACCAAGTATCTGGCGAGAAATATGAGCCTAATTTTAGTAAAGAAACCAAACGGACTCAAATTTCTAGGTGGATAACGTTCGACGAAAAAAACTACAATATTAAGCCGGGCGCAGAAGTAGAAGTAACTTATCACGTTAAAACCCCCAAGAGCATACCAGACGGCGGGCAATATGCGGTGATTTTTGCCCAGACCAAAGAAGATCAAAACAGTAATACAACCGGCATTGTGGCGGCTAAACGGGTTGGGATTTTGGTCTATGCCAAAGCGAAAGGCCACACTATCGAAAAAGGTGAACTAAAAAGCAATAACATTAGTATGTGGCAAACTAGTACTCTTAAGACTGAGTTTAAAGCCACTAACACTGGTAACACCGACTTTAATGCTACGTCTAGTTTTGTGGTTACTAAATTGACTGGCAAAGAGGTCTATAATTCTGGTGACAAACCCTACGCTATTTTGCCAGATACAACTCGTTTAGCGACTAATGAATGGGACGACGTGCCTTATGTTGGCCTATTTTGGGCGACTAGTAAGGTTACTATGCTTGGCAAATCGTATACCACCCGCCGTTTAGTTTTGGTGGCGCCACTGTTTATACCAATCGTGCTTATTTTGGTGATTGTTGCTATAATTATATTAATTATCCTGAAAGCTCGCAGCGGCAGAAAATACGGCAGAAAAGTTAGAAAGGTATCACGCAGATGAAAATTAAACAGTTCAAAATTAGTCTAGCGGCAGCTACATTGGTGTTGGGGGTGGTTGGTACTTTAGGCTATTTTGCAGCACCTGCTTTGGCGGCCGATACTGCAACTAGCCAAATCGAAGTTGTAGTCCCTGCTTCTCGTGATATTAACGCCGTCAACCCGGGTAGCGGTGGCATCATGATGGTCGATAGAGCTGATTTTAATATAACCTTTACCGTCAGGGGTACTGGTCTGGTGACTATTACAGACCAAAATGGCAACGTACTATATACTTACAACAAAACTGACCCAACTGAAGAAACTATTGATGCCCCTATAACACTTACTGATGGTCCAGGTACTCATCATATGACTCTTTCATTATTTGACCCCGTGCTGGGCATTGTGAGCGATCACATAACGATTATTTACAAAGCCACTGTGCCATTGCCACCACCTACTGGCCCAAGTGCGCCAAACACTGGTTTTATTAAAATCGGCAGTCAAGAATACAGTGTTGCCAATATTTCGCTATTGGGCGCTATCATGGCGGTGCTAGCTATAGTTGTAGTGGTACTAAAAAAACAAGAACACAAACAATACAAACGAGTGGCCGCTACTAAAGCTTAGTTATTTTTGGCATTTATCAATCATAAATTAGCACTCTTGACAGCCGAGTGCTAATACAATACACTTAATAAGTAAAAATAAGGAAAAGAAGCAGCCCAAGTAGCTGGCTTTGCCAGTACTTGGCGCGATGAGGGAAAACTATGGGTGTTCCTTCATAAGCGAAGCGATACATATGGCGAAACGAGATTATTATGAAGTTTTAGGTGTTAATAAAGGCGCCAGCGATGATGAAATTAAAAAAGCTTTTCGTAAACTAGCCGTAAAATACCACCCCGATAAAGAGGGAGGTGATGAAGCCAAGTTTAAAGAAATCAACGAAGCCTACGAAGTTTTAAAAGATTCTAAAAAGCGCCAACGTTATGATCAATTTGGTCATGCTGGGGTTGGCGGTGCGTCGGGCGGCGGCCAAAGTTACGGTGGTGGTAATCCATTTGGCGGCTTTAATGGCCAGAATGTTCAGTTTGACTTTGGTGACGGCGGTTTAGGCGATATTTTTGGCAGCTTTTTTGGCGGTGGTGCACGTTCATCACAGCCGATTAAAGGCCGTGACGTCGAGGTTAATCTAACTTTAAGTTTTGAAGAAGCAATTTTTGGCACACAAGAAAACATCGCCTTAACGCTCGATGATGAATGTCGCCACTGTAAAGGTAGTGGTGCTGAACCAGGTCATAGCATGCAAACTTGCCCGACCTGTAAGGGTTCTGGCCAGGTCAATAAGGTGGTTAATACCTTATTTGGCGCTATTCAGCAAACAGTGGTTTGCAACACTTGCAAAGGCAAGGGTAAAGTGCCCGAAAAGCCATGCACAGTCTGTGGTGGTAGTGGCATAAGCCGCGAAAAGCAAACCATAAAACTAAAAATTCCGGCTGGTATAGACGACGGAACAACGATTCGGCTGGCTGGTAGGGGCGAAGCTACCAGTGGTGGTAGCAAAGGCGACCTGTATGTACATATTCGGGTTAAGGCTCATAAACAATTTACGCGCGAAGGCGATTTGATCTTGAGTAACGAGACTATCAGTATGATTGACGCTGCGCTTGGCACCGAAATAGATGTTCTAACGGTGGATGGCAAAGTGCGCATGAAAGTACCGGCTGGCACGCAACCCAGTACCGATTTTAAGCTGTCTGGCCATGGTGTGCCACACTTAAAGGGCAATGGCCGTGGAGCGCATATTGTAACCGTTAAAGTAGAAATCCCAACCAATCTAGGCAAAAAGCAAAAAGAACTGCTCGAAGAGCTAAAAATCACCAAAAAACGCAGCTTTTTCGGGTAGAGCCATTGATCTTTAATATAGTATAATTTATACATGATTCCGCTAGCGTTAGTTATTGGATTATTCACGCTGTATGTTTTAGCGTCTAAGCACGCTGGGCCAGCTCATTTAGCATCAATTGCTGGTGTAGCAATCAACGAAATGGCCGGTGGACAGGTTACGAATGTAATTGCGAATGTAGCCTCTAGTTTACCGCGTGATGTAATTAGCAAGGTAGTCTACCTTACATTGGTGCTGGGATTCCCAACGTTACTATACTTAAAAAGTGCTAAAGAAAAACGTAGCTTAATTAGCACGGCCGAAAATGCGGTATTTGCTATTTTAACTGCGTCACTGATTACAGTACCTTTCGCTGGACTGCTAGCAACTGATAGCCTAAGCCGCACCTGTATCGATTTTATACAAGCTAGTTTGCCGTTTACCGTTGTGGCAGGAACAGTTGTGTCATATATAGACGTCGTTTTTTACAAAGATCACAAAAAGCACTAAAAACTAGTTAGCATCAGGGGTTGCAAAACACCGTCCTAGGTAGTATATTAAACAAAGTCGTGGGTCCATAGCTCAGCCGGTTAGAGCACCTGCCTTTTAAGCAGGGTGTCGTGGGTTCGAGCCCCACTGGACCCTCCAAATGAAAATACTCAACGAAAGTTGGGTATTTTCATTTATAATGAAGTGCATGCCTTGGTGGATGAAAAAAAAGCTTCACGCTTCAGTTTTTATTATTTGTGGCTGCTTGGGGATAATTATTGGGGTAGCTACAGCTTTTTGGCTGGGTATTACTTTTGCGACATCAATCGCCTGGCTAATTTTGGTGCTGGCGATTATGATATTTTGCCTGGTTGTGCCAAAGGCTATGTTTGTACCACTAGCCCTGATAGCTGGGTTACTGGCTGGTTGGTGGCGGACTGGCATATCGCTGGCCGATTTACACCAGGTGCAACAGTTCAATGGCCAGGTGGTCACAATCACGGGCAAAGTATTCGAAGATCCCGATATCAAGGCCGATGGCTCGCTAGCCATCAAGCTGCACGACTTAACTATCAATTCTAGGCGTCTTAGCGGTGATGTTTACATTCAAATTGGTCGTAAAACTGACATCAAACGCAGTGATATTGTAACTGTTAATGGCAAGCTGAGTGATAGTTTTGGTAGTTTTGCTGGGTCAATCTTTCGTGCCCAAGTGAATAGTGTTACCAGGCCTAAACCGGGTGATATCGCTCGACAGTTTCGCGATTGGTTCGGTGGACTGGTTCGTAAGGTGGTACCCGAACCAGCCGGCAGTTTAGGCCTAGGCTATCTAGTTGGTCAGCGGCGTAGTTTGTCGACTAGCCTAATTGAACTGTTAAAAATCACCGGCTTAACCCACATTGTGGTAGCTAGTGGCTACAATTTAACCATTGTTGTGCGTTTTGCCAGACGGTTGTTTATGAAAGTTTCTAAATTTGCGGCGACTTTTGCCGCTTTTGCGCTCATTTTAGGTTTTATCGCTATTGCTGGTGTCAGCCCCAGCATGTTGCGGGCGGGACTAGTCGCCGGTTTGAGCTTATTGGCCTGGTATTATGGCCGCAAATTCCACCCAGTTAATTTAATTTTATTGGTGGCGGCTACTACCTTGTTACTTAGCCCTAGTTATATTGTTGATTTAGGCTGGCTGCTTAGTTTTGGCAGTTTTGTGGGGGTCTTGGTACTAGCACCATTTATCACTGCCTACTTTTTTGGTAAGCAAAAAGTTAACGCCGCTGTGCAGGTGCTAATTGAAACTTTTTCAGCCCAAATCTGTGTGTTACCAATCTTGATATATTTCTTTGGTGAAATGTCAGTAGTGTCACTGTTGACTAATATGTTGATTTTGCCCACTATCCCCATAGCCATGTTATTAGTATTTGCCAGTGGTGTCACGTACTTAATTTGGCCAGTTTTGGCTAACTTGGTCGGTTGGGTGACGACAAAACTGATCAATTATCACCTGGCGGTTATGAATTATTTTGGTAATTTGGGTTGGGCGATGTTGGAAATTCACCTAAGTATAATTGGCGTGGCTGCGTGTTATGGTGTGCTAGCGGGTGTTATCTGGTATATGAAGCGTGCCACGGGCTATGAATTGTTACAGGCCAATGTGGTAGAGTAGAACTATGCAACAAACAATCCAAACGCAAGCCGATATGGTAGCTTTAGGTCAAAACTTAGTTAAGTTGCTACCAGTGCCCAGTGTCATCGAACTAGTTGGCGATGTTGGCGTGGGCAAGACCACCCTAGTCAAGGGTATTGCCCGGGGTTTAGGTATTAAAGATGAAATCACTAGCCCTAGTTTTACGGTTCACAAACAATACGTCACCCCTGACTGTATACTGTCACACTACGATTTTTACCGTCTGCACGATCCTGGTATTATGGCCGACGAAATCGCCGAAACTTTGCAAGACCAGCACGCTATTACGGTGGTGGAATGGGCAGGTAGTGTGCAAAATGTTTTGCCAAAAAATCACATTACAATTACCATTAATTACAACGATGATGGTAGCCGCGCCATTGAAACCAAAGGCCTAAAGCCATGATTTTATTCTTAGACACATCAGGCTCAACCTGCCACGTCTACCTACATGAAAGTTCAACCTTCATGCACTATCAGTGGCAAGCCGATCGCAATTTAGCACACGGCTTGCTCAAGTTTTTGCAAGACTGTCTTGCCAAGAACCACGCTAGTTGGGATGATCTGACCGGCTTGGCCTTTATGGCTGGCCCAGGTAGTTTTACTGGCTTGCGCATTGGCGCGACGGTATTAAACACTATCGCTGATGCCCAAAATATCCCAATTGTCGGTTTTAGTGGTAAAAATTGGCGGACTGCTGCCAAAAACGCGCTCAAAGCCGGCAAAAACCAGCAGTTAGTGTTACCCGAATATGGTGGTCGCCCCAACATTACCACACCTAAAAAATAACCATAGATCTTGCCTTTCTTATAGGGGGGGGGGTAAAATAGATAGTAGTAGAGTTGTGGCTTAACCATTATAGGGAGAGCCGATTATCCGTATTAAAAGTGTCAAAATCACACTAAGTAGAAGACCGCCCCTGTTATTTGGGTTGGTTATTGGTGTTATATTGACACTTAGCCTAATTATTCCGATTGTTCATGCGTTACAGGTCACTAACACTGTGCCTAGCCACGGCTCGCCAGCCGGTGGTGACACGATTACTATTAACGGTAGTGGCTTCACGCCTAGCCCGCAGCAACTATGGTTTAGCGGTGGCGCGTCTTATTCTTGGGCTGTCTGTGAAACTTCTGATTGGAGAGAATTGGGCGATTTTTCTATTGGCTCTATGAGTAGTTCATCGGCGACCCTGCAGCCAGGCACTGCGAATTATAGTATTGGTGGTAGTACCGTTCAAGATGCCGGTGTTATCAGTGATGATGGTTGTAATAACGAAACGCCTGCTGATTTACATGCTATGGTGTTGACATTTTATAACGGTAGCACTGCGGTAGCGACTGCTAACTTAACTGATCCGGCCGCCACTGCTAATAATAGTGCTGGTCAAATTAAGCAATCGGTGGCAATTCCACAACTAAACGGCGCAACATCGGTGGCTTTAACTTATAATCCAGGTGAATATTGTGACTGGTATACTGGCACGCCATGCAATACGCCGCCAGATACAATTAGCTTTAATTTTGCACAACCAGTTTATACTACAGCATCACCAAGCGTAGATTTTGCGATGAGTTATATTAACGGTCCGATTGACAAGTGTACTAGCTGGAGCGGCGGCCCGGGTAATCAAAACGTAGTAGCCTTGTTTTGGGGCGGTCAAGCAATAACTGGCACTAGTGGGGATGGCTCTTGCGACACGTTAAACTTACCTGATCTTGGTTCGTACCTGATTATTCACAATGTGCTGACCCGGGTTACTGTCGGCGGCCAACCTTGCACTAATGTGAATGTGATCAGCGATACCCAGTTAACTTGTACTACACCGGCTCATGCTCCGGGCACGGTCGATATTCAGGTGATCACTGGCGCGGGCACGACTACTTTTGCTAATAGTTTTACCTATGCCAACCCGCCAACTATCACGGTGGTTGACCCCACTAGTGGCCCGCCAGACGGTGGCAATACACTTACTGTGACCGGCAGTGGCTTCACACCTGCCCAATGGGCGCCATTGTTTAGTGGAGCGGGGGGTTTAGCAGGCTGTGCGGCGATTAGTGATAGTTTACCTGACTCATATGGTTCACTTACTCCAGCAGCTGCACTAGAATCACCACCAGCTGGTCAATTGCTAAATAACCATACTTCAACAACCCAAGGGGCACTACTAATGACAAATGGTTGCGATAATGTTGATTTTGACGTACCAGGTGGTCAAGATCAGGGTGGGCACGGCGAAACTTTCACGTTCACAAACGTTTCATTGATTTTTTATCAGGAAGATTCAGCTGCCTATACTACCCCGGCTTTCGACCCAACTGTTTTACCAGATGATATAACTGGGGTGATTGATCAAACATTTAATATCCCGCCACTGTCTAATATCACATCAGTTGGTATAACGTTCACTTTTTCGGGCGATGATTATCTCAATACATGCTCTAGCTCACCTTGTAACGGTATCCAAAAATTTAATTTGGCATACCCATTAACGACCACTACCGCTACTAGTGTGGCGCTTAGAATTGGCTATGCTAATGGCCAATATACAGCAGGGCGGGAAGGTTTAACTCCAGCTGTTGGTTTTGGCTGGGGCGGCTGGGATGTTGGCGGGTCGGGATTATATTTTGCCGATGATGTCGTGCCAGTGGTGCTAGTTGGCGGCCAACCCTGTACGAACGTCACGGTGTTAAGTGACACACAGTTAACCTGTACCGCGCCAGCGCACGCTGAAGGCACAGTGGATGTGTCGGTTATCACTGGTGCTGGCCAGGCTACCCTGCCAGCCAGCTACACCTATGAATCGCCGTATCTTACAGTTTCGGCACAAAGTAATGTCGACTTAGGCACTATAGCACCTGGCCAAACCGCTAATGCGGATAGTTCTATACAGGTACAAACTAATATGCCTACTGGTTACAGCTTGTATATTTCGGCTACAAGCGGCGGTAATACCAATCTGCAACACACCGCTACAGGTGCTACCATTCCGACGCTTGGCAGTAGCTGTACCAATGCTGCACCTTGCAGTTTATCTGGCAGTAGTTGGGGTTGGCGAGTCACTAATATGTCAGCCGGTTATGCTAGTTTGCCAAATGCTGTTGGCGCTACTGGTCTGGTAGCTCAAACTGTCAGCGCCAATCCGACCATACCTAACGCTCACACTGTAAGTTTTGGCGTATCAACCAGCGGCAGCCAAACGTCTGGCACTTACAAACAAACCGTACTCTATACCGCCATCGCCAACTAAAACAAACCAGTCCGGCTTGTTTGTATGGTATTTTTCTTTTTCAGGAGATATATATACAAACTTGCCCAAAATGCGTTATAATGGCGTTAGTCCAATTTTCGGGCGTTTGAAAAGTTTAAATTACAACTTATAGATTGAAATCAGTGGTGTTCAGTAGTAGGGCACCCACATCTAGAGTGGAAAGGACAGATATGTTAGAAGCAATTCTTGCTTTTGCAATCGGTGCTGCTGTTAGTGGCGGCGGAATTGTTTATTACAACAAAACCAAGGTTAAAGGTAACCAAGACAAACTAGACCAACTGGTCAAAAAAGCCAAAAACGAGGCCAGCGATATCGTGCTAAAGGCCAAAAAAGATGCTATCGAAATTACTGATAGCACCAAAAAAGAAGAAAATGAACATCGCAAAGAATGGAAAAAAACCGAAAATCGTTTGGTGGAACGCGAAAACAATCTAGACAAAAAGTTAGACGATCTAGATAGGCGAACCGAAAATGTTCGCCAGCGTGAAGCCGAAATCGAAGATCTAAAAAACGAAATTCGTGAAATTCGCACCAAACAACAAGATAAACTAGAAAAAATCGCTGGTCTTAAAAAAGACGAAGCCAAGCAAAAACTGTTAACTATGACCGAAAGAGATATCAAAAATGATCTTAAAGATTTAGTCATAAAAGAGCAAAAAGAACTAAGCGAAGAACCTGACGAACTGGCGCAAACCGTCTTGCTAACGGCCATGGAACGCATGAGCAGCGAGGTCACGGCCGATCGTACTGTAACTAGCCTAAAGTTGCCAGACGACGAAATGAAAGGCCGAATTATTGGCAAAGAAGGTCGCAATATTCAGGCTTTGCAGCGTGCCACCGGTGTTGATGTGCTAGTCGACGATACCCCAGGCATGGTAGTATTAAGTAGTTTCGACCCTGTACGTCGCCAAGTAGCTAGGCTAGCGCTAGAACTTTTGATGAAAGACGGTCGGATTAACCCCAGTAGCATCGAAGACGCCGTGCAAAAAGCCGAAAAGCAGATCGACAAAGAAATCAATCGCGCCGGCGAAGACGCTGCCCGCGAAGTCGGCATTGTTGGCATCCCTAAAGAAATCTTACGCTTGCTGGGCGAGCTTAAATTCCGTACCAGTTATGGCCAAAACGTGTTACTGCACAGTATTGAAATGGCGCACGTGGCCGGCATGATCGCCGAAGAAATCGGCGCCGACAAACGTGTCGCCAAAACTGCTACTTTGCTACACGACATCGGCAAAGCTGTGACCCATAAAATTGAAGGTAAACACGCCGAAATTGGAGCCGAATTAGCCGAAAAATACGGTATGAAAGAAGCCGTAGTACATGCTATGGCCGCGCATCATGGTGATATTGAACCCACCACCCCCGAAGCCTTAATTGTAAAAATTGTTGATGCGATTAGTGCCGCCAGGCCAGGGGCGCGCAATGTTAGCGCCGAAAACTTTGCCCAGCGCATGAGTGATTTAGAAAACGTCGCTTTAACCTTTGATGGCATCGACAAAGCCTATGCTATTTCGGCCGGTCGTGAAATCCGCGTCATTGTACAGCCAACCCAAATTGACGATCTAACGGCTATTAAACTAGCCCGCGATATTGCCAACAAAATCGAAAGCACCATGCAGTATCCGGGTATCATTAAGGTAAATGTTATTCGCGAAACCCGTGCCATAGAATACGCCAAGTAATTTGGCAACACAAAACAACCCCGATTTGCATCGATTACCTACAGTATAGCACAGGCTGCCTAAAATGTCAATTAAAAGTATTATTATGCTTGACTAATATACCCATGTGTGCTAGAATGTAAGCATGTTTCCTATGTATGAAAACGAACCAAGTTGTAATGGTTCTGCGGCACAGAATCTACCAGAGTTAGATAAGTTCGAGATGCCCATAGAAGAATCACCTAAGAATAAAAACCCT
>Ga0123354_10000914_pt1 | contig 33138 bp, 32 predicted proteins | sample TergutLab28metaG_2_FD_97872 | JGI IMG/M metagenome (GOLD analysis project Ga0123354, IMG submission 97872) | Labiotermes labralis P4 segment gut microbial communities from Petit-Saut dam, French Guiana - Lab288 P4 | ecosystem: Host-associated > Arthropoda: Insects > Digestive system > Gut ... | reverse complement strand
TGGCCTGTTCTAGGGTGAACTTTTACCTTGTTATGAGAGTTAAGTGTATCTGTGTACTGAAATAACAGCTTGTACACACTCTTCCAAGTGACTGTAGTAATTAAAAAATTAATTGCATGAAATATGCGTTTGTTGTGATATCTCCTGCAGGACATGCAGCATTGACACTGCGAAGTAGGCTTAGATGTATCATCATGAGGAAAAATGATGACCTGAACAAAACATCGAAACCTCCCACAAATCTTCTTGTACTTAATGAAGTGGTGATTGATCGAGGCCCTTCACCTTACCTCTCAAATATTGATCTCTTCCTGGATGGCAAGCATATCACGTCAGTGCAGGGTGATGGTAAGTGAGTTGGTGTATCACTGTGGACTGACTGGGGAAAGGTTTGTTGTTTCATACATGTGGTAGAATTAAATGAAAAACATAAACATAAATGTAACTCTTAGTAACACTGTGGAATCTTTTAGTTGTACAACCTAGTAATGCTCAGAGATGCAGCTTATTGAACTAATGTATTTTGCACCTATGTGATTCAATAAATATAACATTACAAATTAGGTTATATAATACTGAAAAAAAAATGCATTAAGAGAGGCTGCCTTAATAGCAGTGTAGTGGAGGAATTACTTTTTATGAGGTTGTATTGTAGGTCAAACTGGAATAGTTAATTTTTAAAAGAAAGTAGCACAGTCATTTTTACAGATTTAACAGAGTTTTGGTAAAGTAACACATTTACTGTTTGTCAAAATATTTCCTTCAGATGTTGAACTGTAAATTCAATGTAACTGCATTGTGAAAAACCAGTAACCATCATCTGTTAATTTCCAACCAACTATAATCTTTGATCTGCCTTCCCTTTCAACATGCTTTGATAGGTTTTGTGTAAAACCACATGTTCGTTTGACAAGGAAACCAGTCTACAAACAAACAAGTTATAAACATGTCTGTGCAAAATAACACTTCTGTTGTGTTTGCCCTGTTATTGTCTCTAGATTTTAAACATTTGCGTATTTGTAAGGGAAAAAAAAAACTGTTAGTGTGATTATATTAAATATGTCTGTCCGTATGTTACAAAATACACACTTTAACTAAGTTTTCTCCAAATGTTAGCAACAGATTTACAATTGGTTATAATCAGGATCTCAGAAATGGCAATATACTGTTCATGCCTGATTATTGTGTTTAGGTTGTCACCATTTTCTTTGGCCTTATCCAGTACATCGCAGAGTACACAATGTGTCTGAACTATAAAGACCATTCACTGCACAGTATTATCATAAATGTGCATGGGTTTTTGTGTAAAGTGTCTGTTGTTTTGTCCAATTTTAACCAAAATTGTGATGTATGTACAAACTGTTAGTACAAAGGTGCAGCAATCCCAGAAGTCAGGTCACCTGGGTAAGTAAATGTTACATGTAGGTGCCTAATATTTGTGGGTCCTGCGTGTGGAACATGCTTCATGTCATCCTTGTGGCACCTAGAATTTTGAGATGCCTCTTAGATTTCAGGAAAATTTGTGTACTCGTGTGTTAGTAAATACTGGAGACACAAACTTTCATGAAAATTTGTCTAGCGAGAGTTGCACTGTTCTGTTCTGACAGATGAACAGACATGATAAGCAGATGGATTATGAAGTTGACTGCACATTTGTATCTTTCACTTTTACCCAGTACTTTCTAATGAGTGTCTGCATCGTATGTCTCATTTGAAGGTCTCATTGTATCAACACCGACTGGAAGCACGGCATATGCGGTAGCAGCAGGTGCATCCATGATCCACCCCAGTGTACCGGCGATCATGGTTACTCCAATCTGCCCGCACTCACTATCTTTCAGACCCATTGTGGTGCCTGCTGGAGTTGAACTCAAGGTAATTTGAATGTCAGTCAACATGAGAAGATAAAACTAAACATATGAATTCCATAACTTGTTGGAATTGGCGACATAGTCATAACATAACTCAGCTTACATGTAATTATCATTTTAGCTTGTTTAACAATTTGAAATAGCCTGTCTAAGAAAAATCATAAACATATAAGAATGAGGGAGGTTAATGAGTAAGTAGGATAAGAATTAATTATGGATATTGCTCTTTAACGATGTTTGGTTGTCCCCTTTGCTTTCCAAAATCAGAAAATCAGAATACATTACAAGTCTTGAAAACTATGTTCTTAGAACCTGAGAAAAGTTTAGTAAGAAATGAAGTACGTGTCGAACTATGTGGCATAAACAGGCCATTTGGCATTGTCAGAATGGTGAAAGCTTGGAGACTTAGATGGTTTGGATATGTGGTAAGGATGTGGAAGGCAAGTAATGCCTGCAGAATTTTTTTAGATTAACATTTTGGGAAATGTCATGTAGCAAGTCTGAGAATTAAATTAGAAGATAAATTTAAGGTGTTTGTGAGGTACATAGCTTGTGAGTGTGGGATGTGCTTGGAACTGACTCATGATTATGTCAAGTGGTGGGCTTTGTATTGCAGTATTCAGCTTTTCTCTCCTTATACCCAAGTTTTTTGTTGGTGTAATTGTTAGTTCTAGAGGAGTATAAGGGACACAAACAATTTTTTTTCCTCTATATCTTACCAAAACAAATGTTGGTATTGCCACATGCTTACCGTTTTGTGAAAATGATTATTGTATAGGTTCTTAATAAAAAATTACTCATGATAATAAGAAGGGGTGTGTATTTTTAAAAATTAAATGTGAAGAGTCTATTTAATGCAGAGAACAGTGGAAATATTATTAAAAGCAAGTCACGAGTGAACTGTGCCACATTTGCTTCATGTGTATATTTTACAGCACTGTAACACTACTTTTTTCTAGATCTCTGTATCTCCTGATAGCAGGAACACATCTTGGGTGTCATTTGATGGACGCAACCGGCAAGAGCTGTTTCATGGTGATAGGTAGGTGAGGTTTCACCTTGTCTTGTACAGCGTCCATCATGTGTTTGCTTGTGTGACTCACGTTGGATGTCTGCCTGCGTCCAGTCTGACGAGGATTAGCTCACTGCATGTGGTGTATTGCATTGTAAATAGAATGGTGGCTGCATTAGTCATGGGCAGTCTGTGGGTAGGTGATATGGCTCCTGCTCCCTTCTTAGAGATGGAAGTTCATCTTTGTTACTGTAGCTACTGTCCGAATGATATGTTGGCAGAAGAACTGAAACAGCGGTTGAGATTAGTTGTTAAATCTGTTGAGTTGTATCACTGTGATATTTTGAAATAAGTTTCTGGTAATTTGGGGAAATATAGGCAGTATGGTGCCATAACTGAAGAGACTTGACAGTGGATCATTGTTGCCATGTAATTATCAAAACCTGTAAAAATTGTGTTTCATATATAAGTACTTGTCTTCTTAATTTTACGTGGCAATACTTGTAATGGGGTTCTGTGGTGGCACAGTGGTTAAGGTGCTGTGCTACAAATCGGAAGGTCGCTGGTTCGATCCTAGCTAGTGTCATTGGAATTTTTCATTGACATAAAATGCTTCCGATCGCACAATGGCCCTGGGGTCGACTCAGCCTCTAACAGAAATGAGTACCAGGAGCATTTCCTGGGGGTAAAGGCGGCCGGTGCGTAAGGCTGACAACCTTACTACCATACTGTGCTGTTGTCATGAAATCTGGGAACCTTAACTTTCTGGAACCCTCTGGGTCACTCCAGGCCTGTAACAGGACTGCTTTACCTTTAATACTTGTAATAGTTTATAAGGTACATATACTTTTTATAATTTTTTTTTTTTTTTAAGTTCTGTAGAGCTGGTTTCCTTACAAGATGTGAATTACATCATGTGTTTCACCATAAACAGAGACATTGTGATACAGAATTTAAATTACAGGTGCTGTAGTTATTGTAAATATACAACTTCAATATCAGAGAGTTGTGGTTTTTCTGGCATATGCTCTCATTGTGGTGTTAACTCTTTCATTAACGTAGACAGTTTTATGATTTTTGTACTTCTCACAGCAATATCACTAAAGATTCAAGTCTTCTGGTGTGTTATGCCATGTTGTCTCTTAAATATTTGCTGACGTTTTGAGGGAGTGTGGTGCCTCAATCTGCAGGGTCAAACAGGCCACACAGATTGCTTGACTCTGAATGTGAAGGCACTTTGCTTTTTGCAAACATCAGTGACTGTTTACTAGTCACATTGACATAATATACCAAAAGATTAGAATGTTCATGAACTGTTCTATTATTTACACAGTGCAGAAGTCCAGTGCCTCATTTGTCAGTAAATTGTGTTTCATCAGTTCATGACATATAGTATGAAAATTGTGATAATATATTTCTGTAAATACATCATTGAATATAACATTTTTTTTTTTAGGAATTTAAAGAAACTAAAGAAATGTGCTAGTGATTGGTAGAATTGACCTATTAAATTAAGGATTAGTATCTGGTATATAAATACATATTTATATCTCCAGTAGTATATATCTGTGCTCTGAGGGATATTGTTGTGTTAGAAACCTTGCACATTCTCACAAAGAGGAAAATTTGGGCATAATGTGAATGGTGCCACCGTATGGCACACGATTTGGTGTTATATGTAAAGGAAATGTTCTGCCCACTGTAAGTGATAACAATGGCAAGCTTTATAGATTAAAGGTGTGCTGTAGAGCATCTAGTCAGATGTGTGATTGTTTGTGGCTGTGGCGGCTGTTCGTATCTGTACTGTGTGTAAATATTTTAAGTACTGGTGCATGAACATATATACAGAATTCTGACTTCTTGTCCCTGTAGCAAATAGTGAATGAACCAGTAATCGTAATTTTGTAACTACATTTCTTTAGAGCAAGATGCTAGACGCTTTCCGCATTATTTTATGTAGTTGAAAATGAAAAATGAAGATCAATTAGAACTCTGAGAATGTACACAGTAATGACCATCATTCATCAGGGGCTGAAATTTCATAGTTTACTGTAACAGTTCAGTTTCGTTTATACTCATATGAAGGTTGGTAGTGTGCTTGGAACTAAGGGACATTATCGACTTGTGTTGTGTTGTGTTGTGTTGTGTTTTGGGATCCATATACCACAATGGATGTTCTGTACGGCAGCTGGTGGAGGAGATTCAAGGGACACGTATTGTCATCAGTGGATGAGCAACATTACTGTCCAAGCTGTAACTGACAGTAGTGACTTGATTGGCGACTGTTTCAGATAATGTTGAACAGTGACGCAAGGAGCACTGCCTGTGTGTCGTTTGATGGACGCTACCAGCAAGAAATGCGTGTTGGAGATAGGTGTGTCTTCACATAAGCACTTCCTTTCTATACTGTGATCTTAGGTTAAAAATCTTAGGGTAACAGTTGTATGTATTGGGCTCTCTTGATAATGTATATGATTGAATAATAAAGTTTGGTGAATTATGCTTTCTCTTCATGAAGCTGTCTTGTTCACAAAGACATCTAATAATCATGCGTCCGCTTTCAGCTTGTGTATTCATCATTACAAAGCCTTAGGCCTATGGTGAACATTTTTCCTCAGGAATTACTTTGCTTGCGTTGGTCGCACAGCTTGTACATACTTCCTTTTGTTTCATGTACTATGTTGGGTTTTCACCATATGTGTTGGTAATAATGCTTTTAACCAAGGGCAACTGATCAAAATATGAAGTACAGGTAGCAGTACAATCTATAAGCTACTTCATTTAGGCAGTATTTTTGCTTTCGCCTCTTATTTGCAAAGCCCAAGATTTAAATATTTTATTCTTATTTTTACTACAGGCTTTATTTGTTTCACATCCTTGTCTTCTGGACTGTGATGTTTTTACAGAGTTTGCTGTAACACTCAGCATTGTAGTCTGGTACCACAATCCATATGTTTCTGATTAATCATTTGGTGACATTCCTTACTACACTAGACTAATGCAGTATGTCTGCAAGTATGCTTATCATGGCACCATTTTTACAATAGGAATTCCCATATGTCTCGGACATCCAAAGAAACTTGAAACAGATTGTGCCAATTTATTTCTTTTTTTAATAACTACAGAAGTACAAACTGAACTTCTTTCTACTAACACACTGACAGCTTCATATATGACATTAACTTGTCTCTCTGGTTGTTGATTGGTGTGTTTTTTTTTTTCATGTACTTTTTTAAACATTAACAGAATGAGTGGTTTTGGAGGTAATTGTATTTCTTGGTTGAGGGCAGCTAAATATTTATTAGATATATAATTTTGTGGCATCCTATGTGTGTATTTACTCTTGTAATGTCTCCTGGTCCTGATCTTATCATCGTGCATTTTTCAGTTTTAGTCTCTTTTCACACAATAACTGACTCATTTCAATTCTGCCCTTCCTAATGTCTGCACTGGTGTGTAACATTCTGCATAGTGCTCCCATCATCACATCAATATCTACCCTCCCACAGCATGGAGAAGCTATTTTATAGAAGATTTATAACATCCGTACTGAAGCCACTATTCTGTGAGCAACATCTACTTTCAGAACAGATTAATGTGACTTCCTTGTGTTTTATTCACGGATTGGTACAAGCAGTCATGAAAGCTAAACTTGTCTCTGCTTTAAACACCATACTATGTATATGTGGGGAATAGAGGTTTATCTGCATGTGTTTGTTATGTTGGCACTAGATGGAAGTAAGTGGTCAGCTTTGCACCTCAACCACCTTTTTACCTCAGTGAAAATAAGGTAGGAGTCTGGATGGAACAGTTAAGTACACTTCTCTTATATCTGGGTATAATTTTTGGCACTAATATTTGATGTTTCTCCAGAGATGGGATGTTGAGATGAATAATTGAAGTAATGTTTATAAAATGGGGAGAACCGACCATATATATATACATTTGGCAGAAAGTCTGTGTGCTAGCGGTATGATCAGTTTTGTTATTAAGCACCAATAATGTAGGAAAATAATACACATTATGTCCCATTTTGAATGTTAGGAAGGGGAAGCTAATATGAGTAAAGTTCTTTATACAATTGTTGGCATCTTTTATTTGTGTGTGGCTTGTGGTGGTGGTGGCGGCTGTATATGTGTAATGCATGATGTGTGTCTTGGACCACTTCAAAACACATTTTACATGTGAATGAGCAGATAATGAGGCATGTGTAAAGGCAGCTGTTACTATTAGATATTGTTGGTTTTCATAGATGGTTACCAGCATTTCAGAAGAACCCACTGCCTCCATTTTCAGGTAGAAGGATAGAGCAGATTCGTCTGGCACATAACACAGAAGACAAGTTGGAATTTGTTGTTGTTGTAACAGAGGTCTGTGTCTGTGTATTACGTGTCTCACAATATGCTGCAAGTGGTTGAAGGTTGAATACAAAACCTGTTGACACCCCTCTTGATGCCTTTCTTACTGCAAATAACAGGGGTCCAATAGAGTAGTAGATTCCAGTATCTTTTCATGACTCTGTAAAATAATAATTCAAAGTATTCAGCACTAACATTTATGAAAACTATTTTGATGTGGAATGAGAATTGTCATATTTTGTATATTTGCCCATTGTATAGTTTGTACCTAAAAGCACAGGAAATCTGAATTATGTCCAGTAAATTATTCACCTTATCTGATGAGAAACATTATTCTGCAACCTGAAGGATGTGAAAGGGTAAAGTTTTCTGGGTAGGACATAGTACCCTATGCAGGAAAGGTGAGAAATGCTTATAAAAGTTTATTTGGGAAATGTAAAGAGACCACCTGCAAGACTTGGACAGTGATGGGAGGATAACGTGGGAACTGGTGTTGAAGAAGTAAAGTGTAAGGGTGTGGACTGGATTGAAGTGGCTCGTGGTAGGGTCCAGTGACAGGCTTGTGTTAACACTGTGATGAAGGTTCCAATTGCGTTAATTCATGCTTCTACCGTGATGTAGATGAGATCTGCACTCTTCTGGGTTGTTACTCAGTGGGACTGTGACGTCAGTTTGTGGGCTGTAGCACATATGATCTCAAAATGCTGTGAAAATGAGAGAAGGTCATGTTCTGACAACACTAAAATACTTGATGTTAACTGAGTTGTGTTTAGAAATCTTTTTCTTTTTCCAACAAGTGTGATCATGAAATTCTGCAGTTACTAGTACTATTAGATGTCGTGTGAAACAAAATCCGTCAATTGCTACATTATTACAATACAAATAAAAGGAGTTTGTGTCTATGGATTTGTAATACTATGGTAACTCCAGTATAATTGTATGGACCATATTAAGTTCTTACCATGGAAACAGCTTGAAAATTAATTTCTGCATGTAATACTTTTAGGAAAAGTAAACCGCGTCTGCCATTAAAAGCTGTAATAATTTAACCAACCTGAACACTAAATAATATCGTCGTCGTCATGCTTTCAAGGCCTTGGGGCCCCATGGCACATGCCGGTCTCAGTCTAGAATCCTGAAGTCTCTTTGATTGGCATCTTGGGTTTCTTTTTCCTGCCGGTTGATATTTATATTTCATATCAGTCAGCATGAGTCTGGATCAGTCCATTCTATGAATGTGTTAATTTTTTAAATTTTCTTATTTTTCCCAAAGTTCTTGTGTTGGTAGAAAAGTCAGAAACTATAAAAATTAGTTGATAAAACATATTTGCCGATTCTTCCATATTGTAGGTGTTTGTGTGGTCCACACAGCTTTACAGCAGAGATGATGAACTAACACCTGTTCCAAGCCAATTGACCAGTGCATCGTGAATGGATACAAACAGCAAGGATCCTTCCCTTTTGTATCTTCAATAAACTTTCGACCACATGGCATCTTGCCATGTCCCATACTGCTTGTTCCTCAGCTAAAAGATGAACCCAGTTGGGCCAGTAGTCACACAATGAAGTAATTGAAACATCTAAAGTCTCGATTTCCAAATAGTAAGGCATTTTTGTGTTCCTCTTTTATGCCTGATATTGTATGTGGTAGCCAGATGGTGATTTGAAATGCCAAGAAATGACACTGTATTAAACATTTAAAACTTATTTGTGTCAACTGTTACCTTACATAACCATTGGTCTGGAAGCACATTATGGATGTCCAAACTGAAAATTGACCCAGTGGGGCATTTTATCCATTCATAGTACAACGATCCTGTTCCCTCTGACTGAACACTAATTCCTGCCCTGTCCATAAGTCATTGAGGACCACACCTCTGTCTGCATAAGCTACCTGCTTTCTCATCCTGCACACTTCAGCCCCGAAACTGGAGGCAGTATGTTCCTTGAGATGTTAGTGTCAGAACCCACTGCCACAGAGAAGCACTGAGGAAACTTAAAATCAGTACTTAAAAATAGTGTGTACTTGTATTTGTGCTAAAATAAAAAACAATTACTTTGGACATGATAGTTGTATGAATGGTTTGTCCCCATGCATACATAATGTGAATGGGTGTTGTAAATCATAAAAGAATAGAATAAATCTGCAGATTTATTGTAGTTTCAGTATTATTTACAGGAAAACAAGTTGTTAGGTGGCCATATGTTTATGTTCTGTGGTGTGCTATTGACGGTTGGCGAAAAAAGTGCTTTTTCTCTTAACAGCCTTCGTGTAACGACGTCCATCTATCCAGTGCCTTCAATATGTGCACAGGACCAGATCTCTGACTGGTTTGATTCCCTGGCAGAATGTCTTCATTGGAATGTGCGGAAAAGGCAGAAACATCTTGATGAGCTCAGTGACCTGACACACTCAAGTTCCAATGACACGCTTGACTCTCTTGACCGAACGGATCAGCTTGACAGCTAAACACACGCAGGCGTGTATGTATACATTTAGCTGCGAGTTGCAATTCATTAATGTTCAAGTGGTTGATTTTCATGTTCATGTATTAAAAAATACTTCTCTTGAGCTTACTTTCCTACCAAAAAATTGAAATAAGTAGGTTTTTGAGATCCCATGCTGCACGTGCATGTGTGTGCACTCCCCACTCATGTCTGCACCTGTTGTACTAGGTGACTGATGTAAACTCACAATGTTTGTTGTACTGCGTGTGCCATATTTAAATGGAAAATATGCCACTTTTATAAGGGTAATATTTTTGTAAAATGTAAACAAATGGTTGGATGTGCAAGAATTTTCATTAACTTTCAGTTTGGTGGTGACAAACCACAGCAACCAGACATGTGAACTTTTGGTCCACAGATTATTGAAGTTGTGTATGGAAACCAACACTTACCAATGCAGTGATGATGTAAAACTTTGACATTCTGTCCAGCAAATTTCCTGTATACAGAATCTGTACTCAATATTTTCTTCACACCCCCTTCTCCCTTTTCAAATAACAATAATCCTAGGACATTTTGGAACTGAAAATGTATGGGATAGGAAACTAAGCTTTGAGAGATCTGTTTGGAGTGCCTTCTTTGGCATATATGATGAATTTTCATGACTATGAAACACACAAAACTACTGTGTAAGTCACAAGTGGTGCCACCAATGTATTTCCCAGAACAATAATAGCAATATCTATCATTTAGAAAAATATTTTCCTATAACCCTGTGTGAATATTCCTTTAATGGCAAATCAAGCCTCACGTCTAGCTTGCTTACCTGTGACCCATTGCTTAGGTTTATTGTGCAATATGGTGCATGGAATGATGAGGGAAAAAATTTGTTACTTGACATTTAACAAATACTACATATTTGTGGAACTGTTTGAATGTAGTAATCCACTACTGAAAGCCATACCATACCAACAGTTGTGTAAATAAGGCCCCCTGCAGACCCTGTGGCACAGGGGCACCTCTCAGATGTTCATAATAATAAATTGTGTTACGGATTCTTTCAGACTGGATGCCAGTCTTCTGGCAGAAGGCAGTATTCTGGATCCTTGTTATGAGATGTGGTAGTAACTTCACTAATGATTATGGGATGTGCCCCTACAGCACATCCTTATTACTGTTATACACTTGTACATTTCACACCATCATGTGTTACTGATTTACTTTTGTTTCTTCTAGGTGGAATGGTCTTTGCCACTGCAGTGACCTTAAAGGCTTGTATTAAACATTGCTGTCCTTGTCTGGTGTAAGGTGGTGCAACGTAATGTGTGTGGGCCTGTGAATGTTATTACATTGCAACAGAAACATATACTGCATATTTGTGGAATTATTTGGACATTGATAGTTTCATTTGAATTCTACATTTTATAAGGAAAATCAATATTAGGTTCACACTTCTTCTTCTTCTTCTTGATATCATCACCATCATCAAGATAATAAGGGACCAGTTTGTGATGAAGCTGTAGCAATACACAAAAATGGAGAGCTGAATGGGCCATTATATTGGAGATGGATCCAAAGGGAGGAATAGATACTTACAGGAGATTGCTGATGTGTTGATATATAGAGCTTTATGTTGTTTATACACCTTCTGTGTTGAAATTTTTAGAGTTTTATTATCAGTGGTATCTGTAAGTGTCATTTTGCCTCTTACTAAAATTCATAGTGTTGTCATTTTTCAAGAAGCAGTTTTGCTGTCTCATGTTGATACAGTATTGCATACAGACATGTTTCATACTGGAGAGTAAAATATTAATTTATCAGTATTCTTTTCATGAAATGCATTATAATAAATCCTGTGGTTATTAGTCAGAATGTGGGTTATTTCCTCATGTCTCCATCATCATCCTTACTGGTTACAGCTGTCACTGCATACAGATGCCCATTGTTCCTCTTGTAATTAGCTCTCAGAACTTGAAAATGACATTACTCAATATTCTGTGATATCCGTGTTTCATCCTGTCCTGCAGTATGTACTAATAAAATTTTCAACATTTCTCTGTGATTATCACCCCACATGCAATGAACATGTCCAAACCATGCTGCACCACCCCAGCCAACTTGTCAGTGTCCATTTTATAAAACCAACAACTTGCACATACAAATACAAATACACAACATTAATCCACTCCTACAGCTTTATTTCAAAACCAAGTATATTTACAACAATTTTATAAACATTGGGCATCCATGACTACCTCACGGGTACAACAGGGCACATTTTTATGATTTGTATAAGGCTCAAAGATTCTAGCTATGAGATCGCATCAGAAAAATAAATCAGTTTTATTTGGAAGTGTGATCCATGGTTTGCATGGTAAGTTATCTTTTGCAACAGTTTAATAAGAAGGGTGATTATCACCTCTGTTTTTCACTGCTCAGTACTGTGATCACAATCATGTCCCCCCCAGTGATTAAATTGCATGTCAGGTAGTGATCCCAAACTTGGTTTGGATATTCTGTGACTTTTGGTTATTCCTGTAGTTCTGTTTTGTAATGTGTACCCCTACTTCTATGCTCCTGTCATTTGGAAACCTACTGTAATACAAAATTTCGGTAACATATCAACAATGAAATTCATGCGATGGAATTTGAAGTTTTTGAGTAGTCACATTTTGTAATCACATGAACTGTAGTATATCAAATAATAATTTCATCAACACAACTCTGTTTTTATCATACAACAATATCAGTTTTGCAAATTTGATACAAGTTTTACCCTGAGAGGTCATCATCAGGCAAAAAGTTTACAAAATATAAAAACAAGGTATATGGACATTTGTTTATGTGAATGAAATCTTCTTTAGAGAATTTTTCTGTTATGATTTCACATGGTGACAGTTGTGTATAATGGAAGCCATTACTTCTACTTCAAGAATGTTCAACGTTGTAAGTGGTATCAAGTGTGTGATTCCCTTTGTGATATCTTTAGTAGAACTTTGGAATTTGTTATATGTGGTCCTAACCCAAAATTGTGTATTTGTACTGATAATGTCAGTAACCAGTAAGTATTTCAGATCCCATTTCCTCAATTTGTTTTTGATGGAAAGTGTGAAGCACTGTGTACACAAGTGGTGGAGATGGTATGTGATTAAATACGTTCTGTGTCCATAAACAAACTCATTGCTCTTCTGTATTTCAATTTTACAAGTGAGACATTTTCATCATCACTTCAATTGTGCTTCATGTTGTTTGGTACAGATTTTGAGGTGCTTACAGTGGTGATGTTTCATAATGCGGTCTGGGTTAGGACACCGTATAGTCTGGTAAATGGTTACGAATGTTTTAGAGGAGCATTCTGGGTGTATCTTCACTGGCTGTCAAAAGACGTGGGCAGTACCTCCTGACTGAGACCTCAATACCCACCCATCAGATTACATGGCCCCACTACCTGGAAAACTGTAATTTTTAAACTTAATATTCTGCATTTTCCATGCATTGCATCAGTACCGCATTTATTACAAACCAAGTACATGTATTAGGCAATAAAAATACCATACTATTTTACATTGTATTTTGATCTGAGCAGACTATGAAAAAATAAACTAAATATAATGTTAAATAATAGGTATATTACCTAATGCGTATTTAATTGGCTTGTAATTATTTCGAAGGTTGCAGTTTTTTTTTGTGCCGTTGGAACGGCGTGGCTGTGGCGAGTGTATGATGTAGGAGGAGGCTGCTTTACCGATGTCGTGCCTCACAATTCCAAAAGTTACCACCAGGAGCATCCTTTACTATGGCTACTGAGCCCAGCCGGTTGCACAAAGGACGACTACGCCGCTTGTAGCGCTGTAAGTAATCGTTTCCACGGAATTTCCTCACAATAAGAGGTTCTCATAATCTGCGCGCTGACCTGTTCGTCATATGCTGTAATCCATGGTTATATGGTCACAGGTGATCGCTAGTTCGGTCGCAAGTGTAGAGGTTGTGTGATGGAGGATAAATTAAAACGCTATGAAAAAGTAGAATTTTTGGGAGAAGGACAGGTTGTTAAAATACCAGCTACGTCATATTTAATGAAGCAGGGCTATATTTTGAACTCTTTAATAAGTTTTTTTTTGCATGAAATACATAATATTGTAATCTAACATAAATGTTCCAGTGGAATGCATTTTGACCTTCCTCTTTTTCTCATTTGCAGTTTGCTACCGTTTATAAAGCAAGGGATTCAGTAAATGGTACTATAGTCGCAGTGAAGAAGGTACGTTAGATGGTGTTGGTGGGGTGAATTTTACATGCAAGCGAGTTTTGAGTCTGTCATTGTCGTAATTAGGTACTTGTCTTAGGTGATGTGATGCCGTGTAGTGCGCACTGTACCGATGTTTATGGGGATCATGTTGCCTCCATCATTAACGTAGATGAAGATGGGAATGGTACAGGCAACAAGGTGTCCCAAACTACACGGCGTCACATCTCAAAAGATATAGTTGTTTCTATGTGAATTCTTGGTAATTAAGTATGGTACTTTGCGAATACCAGGGGATGTAGTCCAGCACAAGGTAAGAGGGCCTCATAATTTGTTTCTTTGCAGATGCACTGCACTGACAGAATACTGGGGATATAGGATATTGTACACATCTTTATAAGAAGTTGATTTGTGTTCCAGAATGTGCCTGCCATAATCAATAAAATGTATATGAGCAGAGTGTAGTTTTTCATTTCATAGGTTATGATTTGTTTTCTATTTTTCTCAGCAGAATGTGTGTTGAGAATTTAGTAATGTTTTCAGTATACTCTTTTTAACCTCCTTTGACAGATTTTCATATGCTAGGTAACTGAGTGTGAATCATCATTACAAAGCAACCTGTCAGTGCAGGTGTCTTTAGAGTATTTTTTTTTTTCCAGATTAAACTGGGAAGCCGAGCAGAAGCACAAGATGGGATTAATAGAACCGCTCTTCGAGAGATAAAATTACTGCAAGAGTTAAAGCATCCTAATATTATTAACTTGATGGGTATAAACAATAACACACTAGAATGTGTTTGGCATGAGCTTTATATGTGTTGTGTTTATGTAATATTTACTAGAATAAGAACTCAGATTGCTAACAAATGCTTTCAAGAAACCTTTTGTTTTGTTTCCTATAGCAAGAAAAAATAAATTGTAAACCATGTTAACCAAATGGTTGGAACTTGGAGGTTATGTAAGGATGTATCTAGTGCTGATATAATACTGAAGGATGCAATCATTTCTTTGTATGGTTGAAGCACCTGCTTATCTTGTGCATAATATTTGGTTCTGTTGATCTCTTTCAGATGTGTTTGGACACAAGTCTAATGTATCACTTGTATTTGACTTCATGGATACAGACCTTGAAGTTATTATTAAGGACAGTACCATTGTTTTAACACCTGCTAATATCAAAGCATATTTGTTAATGACATTGCAGGGCCTGGAATATCTCCATATCAATTGGATTTTACACAGGGTACCTATAACTGATTTAACTTTTAACATGTTTTTTGTTTTGTGGGACTGCTTCTATACTTTTATGTGCATAGTGCAGAGTTTTACATAAGATTTCTGTCTTCTGTGTTAGGATTTGAAACCAAATAATCTGCTTGTGAACTGTAATGGTGTACTCAAGATTGGAGATTTTGGTTTGGCCAAGTTTTATGGCTCTCCTAATCGTGTATATACTCATCAGGTTGTAACCAGGTGGTACAGGTAGGGAGTATGCATTCTTTGTTTTCTTAATATTCATGTAAGTAAAACTGCGGTCATGAAAAAGTTTAGAATTTCTTTAATGGCTGTGTAAGACAACATTCTTTTCCTTTAGAATAAATAAGAAGTGCAAAATACATGATAAAGACTTCGAATATTCACACATGTGTAGAAATGTATAAGTACTCCATAGTGACTTTTGGTATAGTTGGCCTGCACTGTGTTGTATACAGCCATAACAGTGAGTGTCATAGTCCCTCTGCACATTCCTATACACAGGACGCACATCTAGAGTTTGCACTGAATATATTTTTGCACGTGGGGTAAGCAAAAAGAACTTTGGTTTGTGTACCTCCCAGGATGCTGGTTTAGAGCACTTGGGCAAGAAATGTGTAAATAGATTTCATACAACAACTATTTGAGAGAGACTAAGATGTTAGTTTTTCCTTTGCAGGGCACCAGAGTTGTTATTTGGAGCACGTATGTATGAGACTGGTATTGACATGTGGGCAGTTGGTTGTATCCTGGCCGAACTGCTGCTCCGAGTCCCGTTCCTACCTGGTGACTCTGACTTGGATCAACTGACTCGTATCTTTCAAGTGCTTGGCACACCCACAGATGAGACATGGCCTGTTAGTACTCCATAACAGTTTATTTTAATAATGTCAAAAATGATGGACCAAGTGCATGTGTGGAGTTTTTATGTGTTCTGTGTGTGAAGTGTTTGAAAGGGTTTTGAAATTGAATTATCGTTACCATTCTTCCAATCACGTTTCATCTCTGAAAGTTCTGAATAGATTGTTATGAAATTTGGTGTTTGGTGGGTACATGAGAAAAGTTTCTTTTGAATTTCATTTTGTTCATATGAGTCCAGTGAGATCTGATACATAAAAGTGAAATCAGATATTTTTAGTTTTGCAGAAAATGGCTGTGAGCAAACCAGTCTGAACATTCTGTAAATTTTAGTTTTCTAAAAATCTATTACTGTTATATGAAATATGTTTTTATATGGTGCATTCGTATGTTTAATAAGCTGAAGGAAAACTTAACACATGCATGCCATGAATAGTGTCTACTACTGAATAACAATGCCAGTAGTAGATTTATATGAAGTTGTGAGAACTTCAAACCTAGCGTAGTAAATATGTATCAGCAGTAAATGAACGTCAAGAAGTCGCAATCCCAACATTTGTGTACATTGTTCGTTTCAGAATTTGAAAGAATTGCCAGACTTTATTCAGTTTAAAACGTTTCCTGGGACACCACTGCGTCATATATTCACGGCAGCAGGGGATGATCTGCTTGATCTGCTAGCAGGCTTGTTGTCTGTTTCACCACTAAAGCGATATAATTGTCACGAGGCACTGCAGGCTCCATATTTCAGGTTTGTGGACAGTAAATTGTTGTGTGATGTGGGGGTGTTGTGCGTATGTAAATGGTGGTCCTGACAAACTATGTGATGGAGTTACCTATTAAGGATCATGACAGAAGGTGTAACATTTTTCCTAACTATTTTTAATTTGGTGTGGGCCGGGATAGCATAGTCGGTATAGTGAGTCGCTACAAGCTTGATGATCCGGGGATGGAATCCTGATGGGGGTAACATTTTCTGCACCCATCCAGACCAGTCCTGGGGCCCACTCAGCTTCCTATACAATGGGTAATGGGTGTTTCCCAGGGGTAAAGCGGCTGGGGTGTGGTGTTGACCACCCACCCCCACCTAGCAACAAGGTTAAAGAAAGAGTAGAGATATACATCTGCTTTCCCTCTGGGCCTTCGTGGCTTGTTCTAGGGTGAACTTTTATCTTTATTTTGGTGTAATGCCTGTTGTCTCCACTGCCTATTTTTGCTTCCTGTCTCTATTTCTTCCCTGTGCCCCCTCAGACTGTTTTATTCTCCTCTTTCCCTACATACTCACTCTTTACCCCTCTCCATGTATCTTCTCACACTCATCATCTCCCTGCCCTTTCCTTCCATACTGTAAATTTTAAGGGGGTACATGGCACAGTTGGTTAAGGCACTATGCTACAAGTCGGAAGGTCATGGGTTTGAATCCAGATTGGGTCATTGGGATTTTTCTGTGACTTAATCCTTCTGACTCAGCTTCTAAGAAATGGGTACCAGGGATGTCTCCTGGGAGTAAAGGCAGCCAGTGTGTACGGTTGACAACTTTGCTTCCTTCATGTACTCATTATCTAGAAATTCTGGGCACCTCACCCTCCTGGAGCTCTCAGGGCCTGTCTAGGCCTGTATAGGGATAGCTGTACTATAAATATTGAAGTGTGGTGTTAAGTGGATTACCAGTGCAAAGTAAATTGATTTTACATGTGTAAAATGAGACTCTTCCCCACCCCAATCCCACCATATTGGAACCAACCCTGTTGTGTCTGTATGTCCATTTGCACGTAGTAACTGGAGCAGCATTGAACAGATTGCAATTAAATTTTATATTAATATACGAATTCTACTGCGGGCTCTTTTGACTATGGTAATGAACCTTTGGGTTCCACAAAATGCAAGAAATTGCTTGATTAGCTGAGAAGTATTAGCTTCTCAAGAAGGACTCTGCTCCTGAGTTAGTTGGTTGGTTGGTTAATTAGTTAGTTACTAATTCAGTCGGTCAGTCAGGCAGTTGCTTACTGCAATTATACTGATATTTGAAACACGTTCAAATTTTGGTTACAATAGGACAGTAGCAACATACATTATTTGAATACCTGTGTGCTCTGTGATCGTAACTAAGTAGTTATTGGAGTCAGATGTGTTTTAAAGGAGAGTTGTGGAGAAATATGCAACACATTTATGTCCAGTACACTTTTCCTTAAATCTTACATTTCTTGAGATAATGATGCAACAGGGATGAAATACGCCAGAATTATTTGTTACACATTTCCTAACTTGTTTTTCATGTAGAGTTTTTTCAAGGCCACCATGATAATGTGTGCATTGTAACTGTCAATATCATATTGCTTGTCACTAGACTATACTATTGTAAACTGCATCACAAGAGTCCTGTAGGTAGCTTTCCAAGGAATGTGTATATAAACTTGTACTGAACTGTGCACCACTTCTTTTATGTGAATTCTTCTCCTGTAAAATGGACTGAATGTCATGCACAAGAGAATGTAGTACACAAGTACACATATACTCTAAAATTTGTAGTTTCTGATGTTTCAGATATTTGGAACATTGTAAGAAAGAAATATAGGTGCAGGAATTAAAGAAATACTGCATTTGTGTCCAAATTCTGCGAAATGTAAGCCAGCACAAACTGGCATGAACAGCGTAATTTTTGTTTCCAGAGGAAGTTTACTACACTCAAAATACTAAGTCACTGTAGTATAAAGTGGTATTAAAATTGTATTAATAAATGGAAAAGTGGCTGAATTAAAAACATTTATTCTTGTAATAAGAAAATATTGACTGAAGATTTTTGTGTAATTGTTTATATTTTCTGAGCTTGAGAGCCCTTTTCCTTCAGTATGTATGGCAGAATATCTTGGCTTCTACATGTGAAATGCAGCAAATTCCATAGCATTTTAAGAAGTAAGGTTATTGAACTTATTTATGAAGATATGTCATTGTTTAAACTGAGGAAATTCATGTGACTGTTGTATTGACACCATTTTGCAGTAACAAGCCCGCTCCCACGCAGGGGCCACAGTTGCCACTTCCCTCTTCTATCCGTCAGAACAATGAACATGAGAAACCTAACCTGAAGAGGAAGCTCCAGGACACAGCAGATGGAGGTTGTATTTACTTAGAATTGGATGCATTATTTAGTGGTTAGAATATTAAGTTCATCAGTTACATCTGCTGAGCTGGAAATCAATTTTTGTTCTGACAGTTTTCAGGCTTTCAAAGCAGTGTAGTTGAGAATTCTGTTCTGGCATAATGTGGTCTGTCACTGCGTGTTTGTTGTCCAGTGTTAGAGTGTGTGTAGTGACCTGATCTGTGAGGGTCAATGGTCCAAGGCCATTGGATCATTGACCTTTGAACATGATGTCAGTAAACGATGTGTTAACCTTGGTCATTGAACACCCAGTGACAGGGCACAATATGCCAGAAGATGAGAGTTAATATAAAGTAATTTTAACAGTCTTGTTGTACATGTTCCAGTTAAGAAACCATTAATGTCTTTAAGAAGAAAATGGGATTGGTGACTGAAATATGATTGTGTGGAATTCAAATTGTAATCTTTTGTTATATGTTTTTTTTGCAGTTTCCCACACAAAACGACTGGTATTCTAACAGTAGCTACCATTTAGGGAAAAGTGATGAATTATTTTTAAGACATTTGTGGAAAAATTATGAATTGCATCATAACGTGATGGAATGTTTATAACAGAAGATTTAAGTCTGGAGTCTTCAGCAACACCACTGTCAGAACCTCGAATCATGTATTATGCTACGGAACTTCGTATGAATATGGTAATTCTTTTGTACAAACTTTTTTTATATGTTGTGTGACAAATAAAGATATGGATTACTGCATTTACCAGAATATGTGAGAATTTTTAAAATTCCTTATTTAAAAATTGAAGTATTGAGGTCTGACACATGCATGTGAAGTGTGCACAATCTGTGAACAAGGAAACTTATGCATCTGCTATAAGAATGAAACACTATACTTTATACTTCAGATTTAATTATTTAAAAGCTAACATGTCATTTGAACTTGAGTTGTGCCTGTGAGTTGTTGGAATATCTAATAATTGTATTGGGTTGTGTTAAAAGGAAGTAAAATAGTATTTAAAATATTAAAAAATGCTTTGAATTTGTGATGCGAATTTTAAATTAACTGTAATCAAACATGCACAAAAAAGGAACAGCTACAATAGGCGAAGAAATTGGTCCTTGTGGAACATGGGTGTGATGCAGCAGAAAGCAAGAACTACATCGAAATTAAGACAATTTAAACAGAAAAGCATTCTTTGGGCCAAAGCTGGCGAGTTAGAATCCCAGTGGGAAGTTCTGGTGTTTGTGTTTTACGAATGTAATCATCACCTTCCTATTACCACACGACTCGAATAATGAGAATTCTACCCCCACCGAACACATCACATTGTATCATCGTTATCCGTGGTCGACCCCCTCCTTGTGTGCTGATCCATATTGTGTGTAATCTGTGAGAGCCATGGATGAGAGTCTTGGACATACACGGGTTGAGGACGGAGTCAAAAAGACAGTAAAAGTAAATGCATGTTACGAGTGTGTGTTGTGAAAATACTGTATCTTGCATTATGATAAACTGTAAGAAAATGTTTCTGTCGTGTCGAGAGCACGGAATGATGCACGTGAGACGCGTTTGAATAGTGGGAGTGGTTATTTGTACTTATTCAGTTGGCAGGAAAGTTAAGGATTAATATCTGGTAACTTTTAGGCATTATCCTAGAATATACGATGATGTGTATACAGAGTACTTTTGCAGTGTTGTGAAGTGATTTACTTCTCAGAAAGGCAGTAGTACTGTATTTTAACGTACCAATTGGCGACAGTGAAATTGTTTTGAATGTTTTAAGTTTATAATGACATCGGCTGTTAGTGATTGTTTCTGGAAAGATAACGGTGTGTGATAACTTTGTACATTGTCAAGACTTCCATCTTGATCAGATGTAGTTCAACATGACTTATACGCGACTCTTGTTCTCGTATTTTAATTGTTGATTCCCATGTCATTCTTATGGATCAGCTTACTGTACGGTAATTACTTTTATCCCTTAATTTCAGCGCTGCAGATCTGAAAAATATTCAAACTGCCAAAGCCTTTGTCGCCGAACAAAGTTAATTTCTCCTACGGTAACACTTCAGTCTCTCCTTATGAATTACAGGTGATATATTAAAATGAATGCTGATGAAGAACTCCGAATTGCAGCAGAAGCAATTCTGACATCCAGCACTTCGAGTCGGCAGCCTCCATCTCAAATTCGTAAGTGAATATGAGATCTGCAGTACATTTTTTTTATTAGGTTGCATATCAAAGTAGTGTATTCATGTGCTGCCTTTAGTTTCTTTACCTGCATCACCTTCATGCCAGATCCTTCAGAGAAGACATCTGCCTGGCACAATACACAGTGTAGCCAACATTGTACATATTCATGTGGTAATATGATTATTTCTGGTCACATTCAGCAGATGGTATGTCCTGAGCCAAGGGGGAGCTCAGGAGACCTTTTCCCTTCGGTGACCTACCTTTTCTTGTAATGTGAGATCAGTTTAGTTTGTGTTCTGTGTGCATCATTTGCTTGTTTGAAGCAGGTATAGTAAAATAACTTATTAATACATTATGAAATTCAAGATTGTTTCATTCATGTCATGTGCAGGTATTAACCCATTAAATCTAAGTGATAAGAAGTGTATGCACCTGCGGGTTTGACATTGTAGAACTCTACATTTTGTTAACATAGTGTATCACGATAGTATGCTTCTTATGGTACAGTGATTAATTGTGCAGCATAAACAGATTTGTCTTTATAATTGAAAAATAGTGTTCTCTTACATACGAAGTGAAGCTGTTTGTAAAATGTAGATTAATCTTATTCTCAAAAGTGTTAAATGTTAGTTTTGATAATTGAAAATTGTGACATCATATGTGTGTTTTGTTTGCGCTGTATAATAGGTTTAATTAAAGTTTGTAGTAATGGAAGTGCTGTAAAGATAAATTTTATATTGTTGCTTGTCAATATTAATTTCATAAACTTTTGATTCAGCATGTCTGAGGGTTTTAAATTAATGACAGGAACCTGGGGCAGTTTGGTCAGTGTAGTGACTATGCTAGTGGATGACAAGGTTTTGATTTCTATTAGGGATGGGGACTTTTGTCTCTGTCACCACATTCGCACTGGCTCTGTGACCTGTCAAGGCTTATATAAAACAAGTATCAGGAGCCTTCTCACTGGGGCATGAATCCTGCCTCTGTCATCTATCAGGTGTTGTCAGTTTTAAGAATGTGTGAAATTGTACCTTCCTTTTCCCATACCTGGTAATGGAATTTTTCACTGTGAAACTTCAAGACATGTGTTCATTTTATGTTCAGTTAAGCACTAGAACATTTTTTGTCTCTATTGTGTTAAGGGGGTTTTTTTTAGTATGCCATGAATGTTTCCAAATGGCAAGTGCATTTGTTACTCCCATACACATTTAGGTGTAATATTTTGAAATAGCAGCATGTGCCTTTTATATTAATTTTTATTTGCAGAACACAGCTTCAACTCTCAGGCAGGGCGATATGCAACCGAAGACTTAGTTACAGGCATGCGGAGAGGTGGCCAAATGTCTCCTGTTAGGAGGTTCTTTTGTCTCCTTGTCACTTTTGACCTTCTCTTCACAAGCCTTTTGTGGTTTATTGTTATTTTGGTATGTATAATACTTGTTGAGGCTTGTAATATTTCATTTCCAGAAGTTAATCATGCCATACCCTGTGTTACCAGCTATTGAAGAATCACAGTTCACTTGTTTTGCCTCTCTTTCCATAAGCGTGATATCAGAGAGGAAAGTTCAGGACTGATGCTATCATTTGAGTATGATTTGGCTAATAACCCCGTTGTGACTGCTGTCTGTTTATGGTAATGATCACCACGGATGGGGAAAAGAAAGTTATTTCATATTCACTCGAATGCGAGACTACTCGTACTGTAAGACAACCCCCCATATAACACATGTCTGCCAAAGGGAAGTGTATTAATCCAAATCTAAGATGATTCCCCCCCAAATGAAATGTCTGCAAAGAAAAAATATTTTACTGTTTATACATGCAAAACACAAAGCATGTCAGATTCTACCTACCTATACCAGTTGGTGTAACTCTCCATCTTCACAGTCAGTGCCTTCATCTTCCACACACTCACTCCTAACATCCCATCCTCTTCACTGCTTTTCCAAAACATATCACTGTCAGTCTCATCCATTGCATTGGATATACAGCACTTCTTAAACCCTTCACAATCACTTCTTGTCAGATGCTCCCATGCTGTTATAATCCATATTGACTAAATAGTACATTTAAATTACTTGGTTTGTAAACTTACTTGAACGAATGATGAAGAGTCATAATTTTCTCCACAGATGGTGTTAGTGGTATTAATTTTTAATACGTGTGTTCCAGAATTTTGTGTTGTGTCTTTGGTCTGAACAGTCTGAGTTCATAGTTGTTTTATGGTTTTTAATTTGTGGATTGGTCCAGGTTTTAGTTTTGAGTCTTGTATTAAAATTTAATTTTTCAATAGTCATTTTCCTATTACTACCCTTGGACTAGATCTGTTCTCAGATACATATTTTAACAAGTTTCCTGTTTCTGCAGTCCGTGGTGACTGAGAATAACTCAATCTAATGGGTCCATCAGGTTAGGTGGTTCTTTGCCTGAAGACGGAAACAGAGCTGGCTTGTGATACATCATGCTTCTTTAACAAATGAGATGATGGGCAAAGAGCAAAATAAGAAGATTGTGTCTGTTAACTTCAGTTGTGCTGTTTTCTGTCTTTTGTCTCCATGTGACAATTTGGCAGTAAGGGCTTGGTTTGGCTGCATGTGGTCCATTATAGAGCGATCCAGTTTGGTGTGGTCTGGTTTGGAGCTTCATACTTGACTTTTATACCTCATACAATTAAGCACAAAATTTAAGGAACAAAACTGCATCTTGCATTTGAGTAAATATGGTAGCTCAATGAGTTCATCTGTAGCAGCCCAGTGTGTACGATGTGTTTTCTTTGTTGTCATGGAGCAGTGACTGAACATCAGGTTTTGTTTTAAACTCGGTGGAACTGCTACAGGGAAATAATGTGGAAAGGGAAAGTTCAGAGGCATTACTTATCAGCACACCTTAGTTGTTAATGATATGTACATACAAAAAGTTTATTTATGGGCTTTTTGAGGGACATAGCCTTGTGTGTGATATCAGTTGAGTATCAGTATTCTATATTGTAACACAATTTTAAATCTTTTACTTAGAATTTAACTTTTTATATTTGTAAACTGTTTTAACAGTCTATCTAAAATTCCTTCCAAGAACACCTCCCTGAAGATGGCCACAGTAGGTGCCCGAAACATGTAGGAGGTTATGCAAATTATATATAATAACAGCTACATATTAGTATTTGCACTTACAGGTTAATTCTTGTGAGAAATGGATAATCAAGCTTTGGCATTATGATTACTTTTTGTGCCACTGAGTTGAAAATGCTTCTTGTAACCATCCATCTGTCCTATTCACTGGATCCTAGGGACTGGTTTACCAGCATAGTACAGTCAGATGAGTCTTGAAGCTGATCGATCAGTCATGTGTATGTAGTGTTGAGCTCCAGTTATTTATTTGTGGTTTATTTGATTGATAGGATGCCAAGTAAGGCAGTAAATTGGAACAAATGTGGAAGGAAGTGCTAGTAGCATAATTGTGACGACCTGCCCTCGCATTTGCCTGTAGAGACTGGAAGGCCATGAGGAATGTCACTGATGGTAGCTGGTGTTTGAGCTTGCATCTGAATTTGGGACCTCCCAAATACAAAGCAAGATTGCTACCTTTTCAGCTATGATGTTTGTTGTTTGACAGCTGGATGTATGCATCAAGCAGGAAGAAGTTTGGGCGACTTCATAGTTCATTCAATATTGCGATTAATTGACAGGTTGGACTATCTGGGGTTTATATCTCAGCCAGGGCAAGAGGTTTTCCTTTTCTCCAAAATGTTCAGACCAGCTGTGGGGCCCACCCAGCCTCCTGTTCCGTGTGTGTGTGGAGCTGTACCTCTAACCCCCTGTGTGCCTTTGTTGTGTGGGCATGGACAATTTTGATTTTTTAGGAAGAACTTTTACATTTAGCATTTCCATAGTATCAGATGAGTTAACGAAATTTAATCCATTGTAAGAAAAACAGTAGTGTATTGAATTATGCATGCTTGTCATGAAACTGTAGAACACTCACATATGATTGTGTGTTTTACTAAATATTCTGTATTTTTCAGTTGAATGGGGATGACATTACCTCCGCTTTGTCAAAGCATGTTATTCATTATAACATTCACACATCTCTATTTGACGTGGTGGTAAGTGACTTGTGTTTGAAGTAGTGATGGATTGGTGTGTTTGTTGGAAATTTGTCACACTGGTCTTTCAGTGTATGAGCCACTGTCATGTGACATTTGTGACTTTGAATAAAAACCTGGATTTAGTTCATGGTTTAATAAACTAGAAGAGAACCAAATGTGAATGTTTTGAGTTTCATTAGTGTGGCTGTAAAGTAGCTGTATTTTTGTTTAAAATGATGTTGGAATATTGGAAGAGGAGAGTAATTGGGTGATTTGGATCTAGGCAAAATGTAGGGTTGCCACTGTTTGATTATCACATATAAAAGCTAGTGTATGCGTGTTTGGCTAGGTGGGTCACCTGCACAGTCACTAAATGCTTACTTTTGTTGGACACTATAAAGATCAAATACAACAGTCCCTCTGTAATCTGGACCCAGGTAATCCAAATCCCTGGAACCTCAGACAGTTTTATGCCAGCTGTAACCTTCTCTTTTCCCCCTGGTGATCCAGACAGTGACCGGATGACCAGGGTGAAATCTGAGAGTGTCTGTACTGTGGGACTGGTGGTGTAGGTGAAGTAGGAAGAGCCAGCCAGTCTATAACTTCCCAGCAATCAGAAGGTGATCTTTGGAGCCTTATAGCTCTCTTTATCTCTTATTTCACTATCATAGTGAAATGATAATGACTGAAGTCCCATGATGATGATCATCATCATGATGCACGATGCATGGTTAAATACAGTATTTAGGCTCCTCCTTGGTGATCTGGATTCCTGGGTAATCCAGACCGCGCCTCCCCCCATACAGTTTGAATGGCTGAGGGACTATTGTGTGTATGATGATATTTGATGTGGCTGGATGGGCAATTAAACATCATACTCAAGAGATTTGAAAGGTTTGGCACTCTGTATTATAAAAAATCCTAATTCCAAAACAAAAATTGCAGGTTTATGAAATAAAGTAAAACCTGTGTACATTAACTTAACATTTACAGACATGTTTAATGTCACACATATCACAGATTTAATGAAATAATAATACTGTACTTCAGAATTCAATGGTATATTTTATTTCATTTATTGTAGCAAGTATGGTTCCAAAAATGTAAATATTCTTAGCATTGATTCATTAGTAATTAAAGTATATTCATAATCCATACACCAATACAGTATTAAGGGGGAATGTAAGTCCCATTTTTCCCTTAGGATTGAGGTTAAAATGGACTACTTTTTGTAGTGAGGTTGAAACTCCAGTTGGGGGTTTTCACTGTAAACTAATGCTGTTATAAAGTCAATATTTGTAACTGTCGAGTTGTTCAATAATGAATTGTGCTGTGTCACAGATGGCTGCAGCATGCCGGTTCACAATTTTGCTGCTGTTCTATGGCCTGCTTTATATCTGCCACTGGTGGAACATAGCTGTAAGTATACATTTCTTAATGTTGGTTTCTGTGTTATTGTACGTATTTAAATGTGACTGATAGTAGGATCAGGAAAGGTGCAAGAAGCGCTAGTTGACTGTGATCACCCCCGCTGTTACTGGGCAGGATAAAGTACAAAACTAAGGAGAAGTGCATTGCTCTGAAATGTTCTGCCAACACTTTTGGGTTGAGTTTATTTAAGAAGCATTATCACTTGTTCATGTTTCCATTATATATTTCTATTAACTTTCCATATTTAAGAGGCAGAAATTCTGCATGGATATCTTCTCTGATATCTGAAAATCAGTGCAGCATGGTTTTGACCTTTAATTTTAATATTTGTCCCCTTCATGTTTTGAAAGTGCTAATCTGTGCTGTTGACAACTGTGATGTTACATTTCTGTCTCATCTGATATCACTGTTTGTGTCAAAAGACTGGGTTCTTCTGATAATCTTGTTGGAAGAACTGAGCAGGTTTTTTGTTTTTGTTTAGTTCTTAGTTGCTTTGGATGCTGGGTTCCATTTTGGTATAGATTTTCTGTTGTTACAGATTAGTGTGGGCAATCCACCTGTCAGGTTCTGTAATCCAGCATTTTTTTCTTTTCTTACAGCTAACTACTGCAGGCACCTGTGCTTTTCTTATTGCCAAAGTGTTCCTATACAGTGTGAGTATTTTGCACTGTTTACTTACATAGCATTTTGGGGGAGGGTAGTTCTCTGTGAGCAAAGCAGTGAATGAAGTGCACAGTCAGCTTAATTCTGAAGGAAGTAGTTTGAATATGTGTGAATATTATTTAGTTACATTTCTTGTTTAAGACAGTGTTTCTCAGACTATCTTATTACACTAATGTGTTGGGAGCAGTTGCTAGGAGTGTCGTGAGAAATTTGAACGTCTGTTGTATGCATGACAATTTTTAATAATACAAGTGGTTAATTTGTTTTTATGTCATTAAAGTTTTGGTATTCCCGTGAAAATGTGTTGTTCTTCAAGTATGTCACAACAGAAAAGGGATTTATAACTGCTGGTTTCAGGAAGTTCAATGCTTGTGGAGGGAACTTGTGTGTGTGGCAGTAACACAGGCCCTGATTTCCAAAATGTATGGTTTTCAAAACCAGCGGTATGAACTTGGTAATGAATTGAAATCAATGAAAATGTATGGAAAATGAAATGAAGGAAATTAAGGGTATTTTCCTGGGGACTGTTTGAACCACTTGGAAGGTAAAAGTGGAGGAAGTGTGATATTAGAATGACCTTACACACGTAAGTTCTGAGGATGTTAAGTGGGTTACCTGACTGAAGGTACAATCAAATGACAGTTTAATGCTAGATTTACTGAAGATTTATTTTCATGCTGCAGGGTAGGCTAATCATTACTCTGCCATGAACCGATGTGATAAAGAGACAGGTTTTGTTAATCTTGCCACATGCTGTTACGGCCAGTATTTGCAGGCTGATTTTCTGTGTAGCCTAATATAGTTCATCTATGTGTGAGTATGCACAGCTGGTGGAATATTTGAGTGTCAGGACTTCCTGCTTGGTTGAGTATAGTGTCTTCATTTGCTTCTAAGACCTTGAGTTGAAAATTGTGTGTTACAGAGTGCAGCTTGGCAGTAGATATACACATACAACATGTCATATTTGAGGTTTATGTTTGATAAACAGTTGTAATAGAGTTATGAATTGAGTACAGCTGCCTGTAAAGAAAATTTTGTGGAGTATGTGCTCATTGATTCAAAATGGACAAGAAAGGCATATGTGGAAATTGGGAGCTGTGTGAAGGAAATGTGGAATGCCAGATGTCTGTTGTTTTTTACGTTGTCGTGTTCTGATGGTGTTTTCTTTAACGGTTATATTAATTCAGTTTTAGGCTCAGTTAAAAGGAAATTGTAAAAGACCAGCCAGGCTTTCATATGTAGAGAGTTTTGGAAAAGGGTATGACTCTTTTTTTCTTGAATTATTTGTTTGTGTCTTGAGTTTTACGTCATAAAATGACCAAAATTTATTTTTGGAGCTCCCCACATCACGGACTAATTCTGTGATTGTTTTGTTTGTACAGTATGTTGTATTGAAGTGTGATGTTATGTATTAAGTAGTGATATATCTGAGTGGGGGCAAAGGTTTGTTATTTTGCAAAGGCAAGCCACAGTAACTTTTATTTTAGAAACACAATAATTGTGTTATAATTGAATGTTTCATACTGATGTAACAGAAGTGTGATTTTTAAATGTCAAAGTTTTGTCTGTTGATGAGGTATGGTTTGCATTGTGACACCAGTATGACTTGTGGCTGGTTTGACATTACAGTTCTTAATCAACATTTGTTCTCACAAAATATATAGGTAAAATATAGCCAAACGCAACTTGTGTAATGTTTTTTTTACTAAGATGTTCTTACATAGCTTCTCTCAGCGACATGTTTCTGCCCTTCCGCGGGCCAGCTTCAGGTTGATCACTTTTTTCTTTGCAAGGCAAACCATACAATTAGCAATGCTATGTTATTGTTATCGACAAGATCTTGTGTAACATATATGAAACTGAATTAAAAATTGATCCCACTGTATAACAGTATTGAATCTTATATATTTTATATAAGTTACACGAGATCTTGTCAATAACATTAACATAGCATTGCTAATTATATGGTTTGCCTTGCAAAGAAAAGTAATCAACCTGAAGATGGCCCATGGAAGGGCTGAAACATGTCGTTGAGAGAAGCCATGTAAGTACATCTTAGTACTAAAAACATTAAACAAGTTGTGTTTGACTGTATTTTCCCTATAGATTTTGTGATTCTGTACAACACAACGGGAATGTCTCACCTAAAAGTTTGTTCTCATATTTCATAGGTTTATTGAGAGATACCTGGAATGATGGTAACCACATATGTAAAATAGCTGTATGTTATGCTGTGTTGTGAAAAAAAATGTAGTTTTTGTCCAACATTTGCATGTTCTTAATGCAGTGGTCACATGCAAATCAGCCAGCCTTCCAAGTTCTCATGGTGCTCACCTCATTTGTTCTCTCTTGGGGTGAGGCGTGGTTCCTTGATTTCCGAGTCTTACCTCAGGAATTAGAAGTCATGGACTATTTACGGGGTAAGAAATTTTAACGTTTGGTTGGTACTGTTAAACACAGAGTGATGTGTTTTGGTCTCAGAAGGTATGCCAGGTCTAAGCCTTTAACTTCTAGGACTGATCTTGTGGGAGTGAATTTGGTAGCAGTGTAAACCTGTAAAATGCCAAAGGCAAATGCCCGTGTGAGGTAACATTTTGTCGTATGACTGGTATTGGTGTATATTAGATGAAGTCAAGATGCTGCCCGGTCCATTGGGCCTGAGTGGGCACTGCGATGTGCAACAGTGATAAAGTTTAACCAACAGAAACACATTTGTTATACTTATTTTTTAATTTTAAGTTTTACATTATAAAAATTAATATATTTTACAAAAGTGCATTGTGTTGGCTTATATTATATGATAATAGCACAATGCATGGTGCAAAAAACGTAAAAAAGCGAAAAAATTCTGCAATTATTTTGTTAATTCATATTTCTTTGGTTCATATATCTTCCCAAGCATATTATTGTCATGCACCTTTCATCTGTGTTCTCTCATTTGAGTCAGAGACCAAGCTGTACATCCACACAAGAGAGCAGATGCAACCTTAAAATTTTAATATTTTTAATTTTTATGTATTTGTATAGCAAATGTGAAGATAACAAATTCTGGAACAAATTGTGGTATTTCCCCAGTGTACTGTGTGTTAGGTTTGTTATAATTATCATCTTGCTTTGTTAAAGGTGTGCTTCGTGCTACTTTGTAGTGAAGTAAAACTGTTGTCTCTGAAACATTATGTGGTGACTGCAGTATGTGTTACAGAGTACATTTAGAGGAGAACTCAAAAGTGCTGGATGTCGTTAGTGCTGTAATGTATAGGAGTGGACCTTGTGGGTGGGTTTTATGTGGAAACTAACTGGAGATGGGATTTTTGTGGAATTCGTGAATTGAATTTTTTTGGTGGGTATTCCAGTAGTTGTGAGAAACACATAGATCTAGCCCCCAATATTTGTTTAATGTTCAGTCAAATATCGATTTTCTTTATTTTGTGTCATGTTTTACAGGTGCTTCCTTGAATACTGATGTAGAGAGAGCCCCATTATTGAGAAAGTACCTGCAGGGTTTACAGCGGATAGATGACTACACTGAATCTGCTGGCAGCTACTATTCCCCAGTGGATTCACCTCAAAGTATGATTGTAGCTGTAACATGCATATTATCTAGGCATGATTTATCTTGAAGTTCTCCTGCCCTTACTGCCATTGGACCAAGTGCTAAACCATCCAAATCCTACCCACACCATTACAGCCTTTTTTATAAAATTCTTTTCAATATTATGACCATTTCTATCTTCTGGGTGGCTTTTATTGCAAGTGTTTTGTACACTGAGACTGTATGCATTCCGTGTGTCCTCATTCATGCTTCTCAAATAATTCCGTTATCAGCAAGTGGCATAGATATGGTTTTGGTGCTAGACTCTGTTTGTTTTCTGCTTAATTTGGGTGCTGAACCATATTTTCTAAGGGAATTCACATAAGTAGGTTCACATGATTTGTGTATGGCACTGAAGGTTTTGGATACCATCAAAATGTAGCTCCAGAAGTACCCAGTTATGTCCATTTCAATTGTGCTTTGTGTGTTTTTGTTCTTTTGTTAGAGTAAGAAGTTGGTTATATACGTGTGAAAAATTACATTCATGGCTACAGTGTATATCAGAGACATAGGCCTTTGCAACGGTGTAGTAGAGGTCTTTGATTTCTGGGATATTGCGAGACCTCTGGTAGTGATTTACCAAGTATTGTTTAAGTGTATGGCCAGTGAATGAAATTGTGTATTCTTTTGCCAAATCATAACAAGCATTTTCCAACTTTATGTATTTGTAATTTTTTCATGAAGTTGCTTTGAATTGTATTGTTTTAGCTAGGCGTTTTACTTGTAAATGAGACATATGTATAAGACTGGGTGTAAATACAGTTAATGTACAAATTACAAGTTATTTCAAAACCTGAAAAAGGAATTTGTCTGTAAATTGACATGGGATGTAAAATAATAATGTTGAATGCAAGTAGGAACACAACGAATATAGTCTGTTCCACAGAATGTAAGTACTTTTATTGAATGCCATTAGTTTAACACGTTCATTTCTTTTATTTCTGACTGGCAGGGACACTGGGATGTAAGTGTACCTTTTATGTTCTCACAGTAGTTTCTGTAGGTATGTGAGGTGTAATAAACAAATAACCAGACTGATTTTATATGTGTCAGCTGTCAGTGTGGGTGAGTCAGTGTATTCCAGGGCACATGACTGTGATTCAGCAGTTTTATACTGCAAAGTCACGGAGATCCATGTTGTTTTGTGGGCTGACGTGCATTTTGCACACTATTGTGGCGGTTTGTGATATAACTACACCAGTAAAACCCGTTCCGTACTTGTTTGTAATATCAATTCTCATTCCCATTGTCTCTGACATATGACAGTGAATACGGTATAGTAATGAAATGAGAATAAACACCATAAAAGGGTGGTGTGCAAGATGGGAACAGTGACTGGGCTAGGGCGTGAACCTTGCAGGAGCAAGAGATTCTTCTCTTCTCCAGGCCAGTCTTGTGCATGAGGTATAGAAGATGTGTGGAGAAGTTATCAGGTGTGTACTGTGCATGTTGTTGTAATTAATAGCAGTGCTGTCATCCAAAAAGACAAAGTTTTTATACTTAATCATAGATTTTGCTTCATGTCGCCATTGGGCTGTGTGTGCCATTTTTGTGTTCTGTAAACTAAAAATTTCCTTGAAAGAGTGTGATTTTCATTTTATTAAAGACTCCCAGAGCAATGTAACAACAATGTTGAGTAGATTTTTAGAAAATGGTATCCTTTGCAGAGGTGTGGAAGCAGACTGCATGTATAGTCGGAAAGAAAATGCTGTGAAACTGACCACTAATGAAAAGCTGTTTTCTTTTTCCCAGAATCAGTCTGGTTGTTTAACTGTCAGATGTTTTTAATGCACTGATTCTGACATACTGGAGTACAATGAAGTCTAGTGTGAAGTGTGATTTGAACTGGAGTGATAAGATTGTTTTCATTATTTTGGAGGAAACTAAGGAACAAAGTTATCTAAAACTATTGTGTCAGTTGGTTTTGAATGATCTTTTGAGTAGAAGGTTGAGACAACCCCCCCCCCCCCCCCCCCCCCCACCAAAACAACACAACACGTCTCAACCCATACTTTCAACTCCT
>Ga0123354_10000913_pt1 | contig 33150 bp, 18 predicted proteins | sample TergutLab28metaG_2_FD_97872 | JGI IMG/M metagenome (GOLD analysis project Ga0123354, IMG submission 97872) | Labiotermes labralis P4 segment gut microbial communities from Petit-Saut dam, French Guiana - Lab288 P4 | ecosystem: Host-associated > Arthropoda: Insects > Digestive system > Gut ... | reverse complement strand
AGTGTGTAACAGCTGTCAAAGTTTCAAACTTCTCTGGCCATTATCTCCGTAACCGTTCAACTTTGGACATAGGTGTTTTGGGTTATATCGGTATATTTTAACATAAGGAACACCCTCCCGAAGCCTGGCACATTCCTCCTGGGACACCCTGTATACACTATTTTAACAGCTCTGGCTACCACATACACATACCCTCAACACAGAACAGTTAATTTCTTAATATGAGTATCATTAGGTGTTCTCAGAAGTCACAGCTTTAAATATAATAGATAAATGGATATAATAAAGTGCTGTCTTCCAGTAAAATATTTAAAAATAAGGAAAAAAACCGCTAGACAAAATCACATGACAGAAGTTCTGTCAACCAAGCCTGAAACCAGACAATTCTATCACAACTTACATGATGTTATGCCTGTGCAAACAACTCTTAATAAAAGCCACTGTGTTATCTGTCAAGGTGCTGAACCATCTCCTGCCTATTTCAATATCCTTATGTGGGGAGACCGGGTCGAGGTCGTAGATGGTACTCAACTCGCTGCTGACTGGACATTCTCAGGGCTGCAGAAGTTTGGTCAAGGACTACTGGACAGGCTCAGAGGCCTTAGACTACCCAACCCACTTCTAGAGAAGGTAATGTGTTGATAAACCTTGGAATAATGTATTAGAAGAAAGCAACACTTTCTCAACTTCCAGGGCTAAAATTTTAACATTACATTAGCAACAGACCCCTCTAAGGCCAATACATATTAACTGTTTTGTGTAATATGATTCAGCTAACACTACATCTGACTTGCATTCATGAACTCCCTGGGTGAATACCCTGATTAAAATCCTAACAATTCCCTTCATTCCCATCAAATGAAAGTCAGAATGGTAAGAAATAAACGTTGCTCAATATGATGGTCCAATTTGTTATTCTGGCATTGATAGCAACATATTTTCTTCCAGTAACGACAGACATGCAGCACAAATTACCTGTAACTGCAGACATGAAATTCTGATGTCCCATACAACAGTGCAGTCAGTAAAGTGACTAGGCTAAGGAGTAGGCAACCTAGGAATTATTGCCCAGTTTCTGGTTGGTTAAGTGATATCTCTTCTCTGAAGAGTTCAGACTGGCAATGGGGCACCCACAGACTCCCATTCAGTGTATACAGGGGTCTCTTCCACAAGTGGTAAAGTAGCCAGGGCATAAAGCTGACACCTCACCCCACTTAATGCCAAGCTTAACAATAGGTGGAACTATACCTCCATTCCCCCACACACCTTCATGAGGTGCACAGGAATGGCTTTGGCTTTTTATATAATATTACAGCATTCTAATGTCTCCCTTGCACTAATGAAATACAGTTTGCACTCAGCAGGTCAACAAACCATAATATATAACCTGCCTTCCCCACTATGTCATTTGCCCTCACTTGCAGTATTCCTCTCTACACACCAGTGTTATAAACACACCACAAATGATATAGCAAACTGATATGACTTCCAGTTCACAGAGGATGATGAAGGGTTTTAAAACCCAGAAAAAAATTCATGCATTCTAAATATTAATTTCTACTTTTCACCAAAGTACAGGCAAGTTAGATATTCCTATAACTTAATCTCTCAGCATGTGTATAGAAGTGTTTAAACATTTGTTAGAACTGTTCTAAAATTTTCTTAAAATTAAATGTTATTTGCCACAAATACAAGTATGGACCTCAGATTTAGCACAATTAGTTTCCAAATTTGTATTTCTATAGTTGTTTTAGACCAGCACTTGCCATTTAAAACAAGTAACATGTGATAAACTTTTGTTTCTCATGACTCCAATAAGGTAAATATTGTGGAGATTCCCGGCATTCTGGAGATTCGCAAGCAAGTAGAACGTCTGTTTCCATTCAACGATGCCTGCCAATGGTTCATTGACAGAGCTGACATCATATTCCTCGTGTATGATCCATCAAAGTTGGATGTAGGGCCAGAGACAGAGGCAATACTGGACCAACTAAAGGGCAGGGAGTATCAGGTGTGTTGCATTATAACACTTCATGAAAAAATTATTGGCCACAGATATGAGAAAGAATGGTGCACTGGCCAAGACCTTTAATTTTTTCCTGGAACACTTTTTCAGTTACTGTATATTTAACAAGATCATTTCATAGACTTAATTTATGTCAAAGCAAACAGTCAGCAATAGACATTATATTAATAACTTTTAACAGAAGTCTATCATATAAAACTTTATTATCAGACTGCAAGAGGGTCAAAATACAAGACATGCCCCAGGCAAGTCACATAAACTTTCATATGGGTTAAAACAACTACACAGGGACAAAGACACAGCATAAAAATAGCCTGCCAATGTAGCATTATTTTTATGCATTTGTGTACAAATATAGCACGTGTTCATACCTGAAGCAGGGGTCACAAATTCTTTAAAAATTTGGTGGGGATATTACTATTTTGTTTGCCAAAAAAAGAGGCTTATCAGGACTCTCTGGCTTCCGTTCATGGTAGCACGAGGCTAACTACAAGTAAAAATGGAGGATACATGTTTGCTTAGGAGGGTGATATACTGACTCAGCTGGAAGCTGGACAACCCAAGGTTTGAATCCCGGCAGAGGCAAAGATTTTTCTCTTCTCTGAAAGTCCACACTGGCTATGGGGCCCACCCAATGTCATAATCAATGGGTGCAGGTGGCTCTTTCCCTGCCGGTAAAGGATCTGTGGTGTGCTTGCTTATACGGGGACAACTTTACCTTTATACGATTGTTTTCATGTATTATGGATCCCCACAATCCAAGATCTAAGACATGCAAACCCACAGTGTTAGTGACTAGAAGAAGGCTGCAAATTCTGCTTGAGAGAAGGCTAAAAGTTCCACTTGGCTTATCACTGCCATAAACCAACTTGGCAGAACTTTGGACATTATGGAATGCAGAGCTCAAAAAAACTAGCCTAATGGAAAGAATGTGGATTCTCTGCTCTGGACATAGCACATAAAACACATTTACAAACTCCATCAATATACAAGAGAGTGCACCATAAGTGATCACAACCAAATATTCTGTTTAGAGTTCGGTGAGCTGTCCAGAATCCCATAATGCACCTCCCATATGCAAAGCATGAAATTGGTTACCAGCCAAAACTTTTCAGTCACCAACTGTATTTTTTGACCCCTGAATGACAGCAATACTCAATGTCCACCTACCCAAACTGACCAACCCACATTTCAACCTCATGATACAATGCCACATTTACAGACACGTATAATTCTCAACAAAGCTGATCAAGTACGCCCTGAGGAACTAATGAGAGTGCAAGGCACGCTGATCTGGAACATCAGCCCTCTTATGTCAAGTTCTGAGCCTCCAGTTATGTATTCCACATCACTCTGGTCATTGCCATACGAGACTGGGGCCCCAACACGACTACTGCTAGCACAGGAAAGAGCCTTCTTGAGGGACTTGAGAGACGCCATTGATAAGCGAGTCGAGAACAAAATTGCCAGCGCACGACGATTTGCAGTGAGTATCAGTCTGTTAACCATAACCACCCAAAAGACACAGGTGTCACAATCCGAATATTAGCAGCAAAAAAGCCCAGAAGGTAATGGGAAATCAAATTATACAGTGTTAGGAAAACATCAAAATGAATATTAAATAAAAATCAAGAAATGTATCCATAACACAACAGTTCTGGCTCTTTCACTCTATTATTGCTTAGAGATTTTTTTATTCGTGGATGCTACCTTGTAATGCTTTGTTTGAACAGCAAAAGACTTGTGACTTCAAGCAAAACACTGAGGAATGCATTTAAATGTTTTTCCATCTCTTTACATGACACACGCTGATAAATTCTCTCTACACTCTAAAAACTTATTTACAGTTGATCATATTTGATTGTAGAGATACTGCTAGGGAATTTCAAGTGTGTGTAATAACAGTGAACAATAAAGTTTCAAAATCACAGCTAAACAAGCCATTGTATTAAAAGGATAAAACATAATACTAAAATGCAGTCAAACTGCAATCAAAATGTTCTTTTATTTTTATAGTGTGGGACGTTGGGCAGCGACTGTCACAGAAATGCTGATTGTCCTGCATGTAAAGTTTCCATTATGTGTCTGATTTTAAGGAACACTGTAACAGCTCAACAATTTCACATAAAATTCACCAATATCAAATTTCATAAAGATCCTTTCAGTTATCCTCAATCACATGCACGTGAATATTCAGATGTGGAAATGTCTAAGGAGCAACTTGTTGGGATGTGGAAGTGGTGGGTATCTGGGCTTGAAAATTGTATGTGAAGTGTGACATTTCACAGTAGCGTTGATGAAGATTAAAGTCGCCTGGGATATGACACCATGTCGACTACAAGTGAACTACCCAGAAGATGGAAACAGCAAGCTCTTCCAAAAAGTCAGTAACTATTTAACAGTCCACACCAATGTCACACCCCAGGTGACTTTTATCTTGTTAAGCAGCAGTTTCTTGAACAGCTGAATAAGTGCCTGTCTGCTCACGGTAGATCCTGTACCAAGGCATCTGTTACTTTAGAAGTAAGAAATGGAAGTATTTTAAAAATTGTAAACATCAAAATTTAAATGTTATTTGTACAAAATGTACTTCAGATACTGTGGCTGCTCACAAACCATGTACTTATTACAACTTAATATTTCCTATATTTTAGGTCCGGGTTCGCAATCATGCAAAAATGGTCGACTGCTATCTAACGACCTACTACAACCACAAGTCCTTCTTTGGTAACAAGAAGAAAGTTAGTGATGATATTATTGAGCATCCCCAGGACTATCATATTTATGAAGGCCTCAGCACACTGACCAACATCTCGCGTTATGATCTGCCCGATCCAGATGTCTACAGGGACTTCTTCAGACTCAATCCCCTCTACGACTTTCCACTGCTCTCATCAACATGCACATATTTCAGGGGATGTCCCATTAATCGACTAGATGTTGCCATAGCCTATGATTTGCCGGAACTCGTTGGGAAGTACAAAAAATCAGTTGAAGCCACACTGGCCAATATTCAACCAAAAAGTTGAGTCATGAGAGTAAACACACTTGTATCCTGTAACCCTCTCAAAACATGGAAGTGAAACACTGTAACACTACATCTTGTGTGTAGGAGTTATTCTGATGAAAGATCGGGCTTGAAGTAGTTGAATCAAACATTGGCCATGAAAAATCTGTACACTGTATAAAACCATTTGGATATGTATTATGTTATGGAAAGACTACCACACTGACAATGATCTACTTCCAGAGCCCATACATAACATTTGGAAAACAAGAAGGGTTCAATTACTTGCTCCAAATACTTTAGAAATTTAAAAACGAATTTGACCACAAGTATTAACACTAAACAAACAAGACTGCAATTTAAAACACTGAACCCTAACTGCGAGGAGAAATGTGGAAATAACTGTGGTAAAAGGCTGCAAAAATAGGTGTACATTCTACGTTGAGGAGTCCTACAAGAATAACACATTCAGCCGTGAAGATTGAGTGAGTACCAAGTTATGAAACCAGTGTGATAATGTTGTATTTATAAATTCTGTGACTTGTTTTCAAATTTGATTTTTATTGTGTTCAAACCTGATGACGCTTTGATCTTGCACTGGTGCAAATGTGTTAGGAAGTACACTTATGTTTGCGATTAATATCTAAGTTAATGAACAAAGAAGACTTTAAAAAATACCTACAAGTGATCAACATTCTAATGTGACTGAGGTGATCAAAGCTTCCACAGCCTCTGTGTTTCACAAGCAAACCAACTAGAAAAAATGAGGAGGAGAACAGATGAAAATGGATAGAACAATTGATTTTCCAGTGAAGTGACCAAAGTAGGCATAACTGTGATGCTGAACTGATCTATCGAACTTGTCCCTGGTTCATGCACGCATCATTCAGATTTCTGAATGAGATGTTCACCTTCAAACTTTTAACATAAAGAATCTAGCTGCAGAATATACTTCAAACAAAAATGCAGTTCCTAATAGAAAGGACAAAAATAATTTAAAAAAGTACCTGGTTCCCATAATTTTTCACTTCACTTGAAGGAATTTTAATAATCTACATATCCTAATTCCATTATTCACAAGTGTAACATGCAGATAACTGTGATAGCAAAACACAATGACAGAAAAGTCACGAGCAAAGTTTTGATGGTGAGCAATGGGCATAACCAGCTACACTTTCTGAATAATGTTGCCTATGGTCATTTTCTACATGTTAAGACTCATTACAAATACAATGAATGGGTGAGTTTTAATCTCTGCTAAATATGAAGCAAAAGAAATAGAAAACTGCATTTTATAAGTCAATGCAACAATAGATGTAGAGGAATGCAGTTACAGTTAGAATACAATTCATCATACCCATATTCCTTTGCCTGTCAGGAAGTATGTCTGTTGAAATTAATTCCAGTGAGGATAATATTTGTTTCATTACTCATACCATGTGAAACGCTGGCAAATGGACCTGTATACACTTTATCCATTAAACTGGATATGTCTGTTCAAATAAATGGCAATGTGCTCATCTTCATCAACATGTACACAAACCATAGTTTTTTTCAATCAAAGCTGTAGTCAAAACGCCTGCAATACTTGCCATTCTTAATCAGATTAAAATCACATTGCATGCACACAAGACAATACATTTAAGAGTGGATGGATTTCTGCAAGGTGTGATGGCCAGCTCAGCAACTACTGTGCTGATGTAGGAAGCTGGCTGTATTGGGTTCCAGACACCAGTGTACTCTGAATTAAGAATCCCTGTATTCTTGCTCATTCCACTGTTATGCACTGAACACTGCTGTCTTCTAAGCTGTTACGATGCATTATCTGGTGGTAAAGATTTACCAATGTGTCTGCCTTGAAGAATGAGACAGCAAGCTTCCTATACACCAGTAAATCTGTACCAAAATACACAATGGCACACCCCACACAACATTAATCTTCACAATCACTGCCATGAGAAGCACAAGCCTGAATGTCTCCTGTCAGCAATTTAGGAAAAGTTCTTCAAGTTTACAAATTTCTAAATTAATTTCTCCAACCCTATGTAATTCCAGTACTTTTAAATCAGATTTAAAGTTCTCACTCACCATACTGGATATTCTCAAAAGGTCAGTTTTAATAATGTCAAACAGAATCGTAAAATAGCTACGTTCGTTATGACAACACTCTCGAAACTGTCACATGCAAAATTTGTGTATGTTACTGTAATCTTCCCACTACAATTAAATTCCATATGTTCAACCAAAGTCATCAAATAAATGGGAAACAGTACATGCAACTGTCATGTTACTTTTCTTTCTAGAAAAATGTGGTACATTCCTAGGCAGATGTGTCACAACAGGAGCCAATTACGAAGAGTGTAGTGTTGCTCCCACCTCAAAAGTTCAAAAAAGTTATAATACACTGAAGAGAATAAGCAATGATACTAAAAGTACTGCATTTATATGAAGTTTAACCAAACACTGCCGCACATTTATATGAAGTTTAACCAAACACTGCCGCACATTTATATGAAGTTTAACCAAACACTGCCGCACATTTATATGAAGTTTAACCAAACACTGCCGCACATTTATATACATCCCCCCTCCTCCCACATGAAACAACCCTCACACATGAATTTAAAAATCCCTAGTCCCACACAGCAGCAGCAGTTACTCTTGGTCTCATACTACAACAGTATTTAAAATTACATACAAGTAGAAATAACACAATTTTATGTACATCACTAACTGTAAGTACTTCTGACCTTTACTACAACAAAATATTTTTCATGCCCTTCCCTTAATTTATGTTAGAAGTAGGCAGATTTCAAGCAATTTTCAGAGCAAAAGTCCAATACAAAATTCCTCAACTGAGTCAAAGTCTTTTTCCTTGTTTTGCCACGCTCTTTCATCAAAGTAAACAAACGCTGTTTGATCAGCATTGCCTTCTTCTCTGTTAGACAGACCCAGTCAGGGCAGAATCATGCAATGACGTTTGTGAGTGTGGCTGCCTTGGAAATCCTCCCATGTTCACAGTCAACCACTTTCCTATTACCTTTGAAAAATTTCTATTTTCTGCACTGTAATAGTGATATGGTCTAACTTTCTCAATCACATGCTTCCAATGAAAGAAACAAGAGCAATGTGTACAGACACATTTTGGCACCCCTTCAACAATTTCACGTGCCACTTTGTGCTCCCATTTCTTTCCAAGACATGAAGTGGCACAATTTAACCCACTATATAAACTCCATCCATGTGCACACCAATACTCCTGTTTCAAAGTGTCCTCTCCTGTCTTTTTAACCATCACTACCACCTCAAAGTGTGGATATAACTGATGCAGTCTACTTGCCAATCCATTTTACCAGCACAACTCCTTAACCTTCCACTCCTACATACCCTCCTGATTTCAATTTCGCTCCTCACCATCCTGGGTAAATTTCTGTCTTCTGAATTGCAAAGACACAGTTACTCTTTGGTTTGTCAACAAGTTACAAAGTCCTGAATTACAGTACAGTACAGTAAAGTACACTTTTCCCTCACCATGCCATGAATGCATACAGGCAGAATAGAGGTATCCTGGCTGCATTGTCTTACAACATCAGACTATTACCTCGGAACACATCCCTAGTTGGGTTAGTTCAAGTAGCACTGCATTCCAAAACAATTCCATTGCAAAGAAGGAGAGGGGAGCATGGGGTTTTAGAGGTGTGCCAGCATCTACCACTACATGTACCCTACTAAAATTCATATCCAAGTTAAGAACTTGATCCAAGCTAAGATTAACGTGAAAATGTCACACCATATATGCGAGGTAATGAAGGATGACAGGTTTTATACAAGCCTATCAACAGAGTACCAATAATGCTGCTGATAATATAGCAATGACATGGTCCTCTGGCATGGAAGTTATGACATTAAAATGTTACACAAGGAAAACACTTTTTATGCTGTGCAAAACCTGTATGTACCCAGTGCAGAAACATTCAAAACATGGCAGCAAACTACTGCAGGGTTATCAAGGAACAAGCTGAAAAGCTGAAACACTTAACAGTCTTCATTACGAAATTGACATTTGACCAGAATGCTGGAAATGTCACAGGCACACTACACAGTGACCAAAGAGGAGTCAGGTCTCACTGCAAAGTGCTCATCTGTCATACGCATGCGGTAGGCCCAAAACCATGTAATAAGGACATCATCCTGACTGATGAAATTAAAAGACTACCACAACTGCACACATGATTTCACATTCTGTAATTTGCTGTCCTTTGCACAAATTCATTCATCTGGTCAGGTAGACAAAACAGTATGACATCTCTTTCTACAGCTCAGATAGACCCCCATGCAAACCAGCTTCATCAGCAGCCTCATTACCAGACAGGCAAATATGGCCTGGTAGAGAGCAAAAAAGACACGAGATTCCTCTGCCTCACAAACATGGAACACTTGCTGCAGAATTTTGATAAATGGAATGTCAGGTGCATAACCATTAGCATTTAGGCAGTCGGTGCAAAGACAACACTACTGACACAGATGAACAATAACAAAAGATCTGAATGGCATACAGTCGTGCAATACAAATACTGCTGAAAGTATACAGCCAGAACAGACAGACAAAGGAATAAAAAGTTGAAATTCAAACACTGTATCATCAGAACACACAGTCCTACAATCCACAGCAGAAAACAGAAATAATGGAAATGATTCTACATCAATTTTTTTTTTGCTCTCAATTCAGAAACTGGATCTGAATCCACTTTTCTATGAATTCACAAATTCAACACCATACATACAATTATTTTCTAAACATCGTGTATGCTTCTAAATTCATTGATGTGATATTCCTGCATTGGCCCAATCTTGAGAAGTTCCCAACTTCTTTGTTAAGTTCTAGAATTGCCATTATTTACAAAATGAATGAATCCTGTAAATAACTTAGATGTGTCTCACAATACGCGGCATAGCTTTATCCATCTCTCCACACAAAGTAAAAAATACATTAACAATTAGGAAAGGCAAGTTGGCCAAGTGTTATGTCACTTTCTGTATGCTGCAACATCAGATTCTAGCTCAGATGCATGTGTAGTCTGTCATACACAGCAGGTTATTGGATCTCAGAAATTCTTGCTGTTAAGCAAAGAGTGTTCACATGCAGTACTTTCATTAAGTATGTAGATGTCATGGAAAAAATGTTGTTGAAAGTTTTGTAAAAAATATCCCATACCAACAGTGCTACAAAGAAGAAAAATGAACAGACTAGTGTTAAAATGACCCTCAGGTTCAGTACAGGACTAACTTAAAATATAAACACTTGTGTTTTATTTGGATAATGTATGGCCCGCATTATGTAGGAGTACATACGCCAAAATGAGAGATTGGGGTTACGAAAATCCCTTTGCAGTTCACAGGCTTCAAATCTAATAATACTGTCATGCTTAGGGAAAAGTTCAGTGAGTTGCTCTGTACTTGTGAAGCACAGGTATGTCCAAATGAAAGTCCTTATTGAAATATGTCTTCTCTGTTCACATCTCATGTATTCCCAGCAGCATCAGCACGGCAAGCTCATCACTGCCTTTTCTTTCCAACAGTAGGCTCAAAATCTTTCAGTTCACCACTGTGCGCTAAACGAATCTGTTAGCACACTGATCCCTTTCAATAATAAACCTAAGTAATTACACATTATAGTACTCTCGAAAGACAAGATACAAAGCCTCTGATGCTCTGTATGCAATTTACTGGGCCACAACTCCTGAAGTCTTCATTTGGTGCCAATGTGCAAACAATCAGTAATTGAGAGAACTCATCACTTGACCATTAATTTGTTTGTCTCTCTGCCATTAGATAACTACTCTTTCTTCTTCAACATTGTTTCAGAATTTTTTGACAATCAAGTCTCAATCACTCTTGGCAAACATGTTCTCACACTGCACTGGTTTTGGTGTTAAAATGACTTGCGGTAAATAAAACTCACATAGAGAGTATTCAATGTAAAACACAGGAAGCTCACTAAATCCACAAACCTGTGCACAGAATCTATGTTAACTATCTGTGACATGTAACGTATAGCCTGTTGCAGTTGGTGATTGACATGGGCTCCATCAACTCTCAGACACGCCTCACATCTGGTGACCAAACTGTTTGAAGCTCTTGTCTAGAAACTGCTTATACTGCATGGCTGGTAATTTCTTTAAGTTCGTCCTCTTCTGTGTATGGATTATCTGCCGATCAGTACCTGTTACTCTGAATATTTACATGGCCATGTAGGTAACACCATGTCACAGTTTCATAGAACCAAGTTAAAAAATCACACTCTTGTAAAGCAGTCTCCATTCTGGAGTTTTCACATAACTGTACATTTGTATTGTTACAAACAACACAATTTTGTAGCTGTATGTACAGATGACTTCGATACACTGGTTTCCTGGGATAACTATCTTCATGGTTTGCATAAAGGTGGCTAAAATCTCACTTCAACATCATCGATGTTCCTTCTGAAAGAATATGTGATGTTCACTCTTGGTTTTTCTTTAACAACAAACCTGTTATTCTAAAGCTGTTCATTCACCAGTTGATTTTGAAGCGGCGGAAACAGCGGAACACTGACTGCCAAATGCCATAACACTTTCTATAGGATTTCTTCCTTACATAGGTTTCTTCAGTAAGAAACCTCTATATTACACTGTGTTTCACATTCATGCACGAAAGGAAGCTGACTGCTAAATTTACAATAATGATTTGTATAAGGTTTCTTCCTTACACAGGTTTCTACAGTAAAAACCCTCTGTATTACACTCCGCTTCCCACATGAACAAAAGCAAAAATTTATGTCACACTACCACCCACCCTTCCATGTTACACTGCACTTCATATTCAAGAACTACAAAAAATTGGTTACATTTGCTGCACCCAGCTCTGAAACTGGATCGTTTTAGAGCTTTCCAATGACTCATATTGTAACGAAAGGCACTGTAATCAAACTAGCAGGAATGAGTAAGAGAGTCTGATAACATAGTAGATGGTTCAGTTTTCACAATCAAATGAATGCACAGAAGAAAAGCATGACATCAAAATTTCACGGAAGTGGGTTATAATGACTGCAGGGCTACTCATAAATTCATTTCGACACTTGAGTAAAATTGACCTTAAAATGAAATGGTTTCAGTAGCATTTATGAGGAAGTCCATATCAAAACAAGACTCAGAAAAACACTGGTGAATGTAATTTTTCTGGAACACCCGAAATATGATCAGAAATCTGCATAATAACAACAGTGTAACCCTAATTTTTTTTTTAAATATGAACCCAATAAGGCACCACTGAGGTCCATTCAAAATGACAATTTGAAAATTACATATCTCCAAGCAAGAGGGACACTGTGATGTCCTGAAATCTGTCAGCCTCAACCTGCTGGAGCCATCAGGGCCTGTCCAGGCATGTACAGGGATCGTTTTACTACCTCTCTATGGTTTCCGGATGGGAAAAACACTCTCAATATCTGAATACAACAGACCATTCAGAAGTCTGCCACTGCTTGAAACAAGCACACAAAATGCTGATAATCAACTTTCGTCTGTGTCTTGTCTTGCAAGCAGATAACAAGTTTTGTACATAAGAAATAACGGACTGAAAACTACAATACTGCAAAAATTATTTGCAATGGCAACAATGTATCACGTGTCTGAAATAAGTTCCACATTCAATATACAAACCTGACATCAGTTTAAACACATCTATATTCTCTTTGTTTAATACGACATATTTTGGCCTTGGCTAGGCCATCCTCAGGTTTACAAAGAGTTCTAAACACATATTGAGTTAGAATGTACCAGTAGTTAGTTGTATAATGTTTAAAATTGGTTAAAATTACTAGGGGGCACATACATTAGAGTATTTCATGCCAACTCGAGGCTTTGCAACTTTTTAGTGAGTAATTACTTCCATTATCAATTGAAGGTTGACACCATACTATCATCAGTTCAGATGCCTCAATGTTTATAACACATGTTAACCAGGATAGCAGAGTGCCTTCTGCTACAAACAGCTCACTTCCAAAGGGGCAGTACATATCTGGGTAACTGTAATCTATGTTTTTTGTATTTTGCGTGTTCTAAGATGACACATCTACACACCATGTAGGATGGCCTTGGATTTAATCACAGACTTAACTGATGGTATTTGGAATTTCTTAAATTCAGAGAAACATGGAAATTTAAAATACTTACATTTGGTGTCACCTCTCTCAGCCATTCATCAGCCTGCTCATCGAAGTCAATCTTGCATGCATTCCTCAGGTCTTGTGCTGCTTCCTCCCAATGTCCCAGCAGACGATGAGCTCGCCCACGAAACTTGTATGCTGCTGCATTGTCAGGGTTGATCTGAAGGGCTCGTGAGCAATCACGAATGCAAGCATTTGGTTTGTTTAATTTTAAAAAGCACTGTCCCCGTTTAGCATAGAGCAAAGCTGAACCTGTGAGAAAGAAACATTAATATTACATTATTTTGATCCATACCAAATCAAATTATATGCACTCTGTAATAAGCACATATGTATGCACAAGCACGTACACACACGTGCACACACACACACACACACACACACACACACACTGCTAAAAGCTTCGTATCAATCCTTCCCTAGCACAAACTAAGGAATGTTTATGACATGTGACACCACTGTACAGGCATGTCAATATACAAAACAGTGTACAAAATAAATATGTGTCCTTGGATGATCATTTTTGAGATCTGACCATTCAGAATAAGAAGAACCAAGGGAAAACAGACTACGCCTGCACAGCAACCCCCTCCCCCCCTTCATGCCTAAACATGGTGTTCAATATGCAATGTGACGTTAGCGTGCCGCTTTGCAAGTCTAATCATTGTTCTGTGCTGAACATGGTCAATGAATACACATCTGCAGAGATGGCCAATATGCACATAATGTGCTGACACAGGTATAAAGGGACATTTATGTTCACAGCAGTAAAATAAAAATACAAACAGGACAGGCAATGTATGTGTAACATCACAGTGAGGTGAATTGGTATAACCACTGTTGCAGCAGAAAGTCAGTAAGTATTACGTATTCTGAGCATGTATTTGTAGACTTAGTTACCCAGCATGCAATGTGCTTGTGCCATATTATTATCTGTGGCCTGTCTGGTTCTACAATATTATTCCACATTAGTCCATAAATGGCACAAGTGCCCCAAAAAAAAGTTACTGAACATAAAATGTGTGTTTTAATTTTCTCTAAAACTTCTATCTGAAATGTTTCTCATTCTAAGAATGAAGCACGATATAAAAAATGCATATTGGTCTGCATGTAAAATACCCATTATTCTTGTCCAATTTTAATGAAACTTGAATTTTCTTGACAGATATTTTTAAAAAACTTCAATATCACATTTCATAAAAATCTGTCCAGTGGGAGCAGAGTTGTTCCATGTGGACAGACGGACAGACATGATGAAGCCAGTATTCACTTTTCGCAATTTTGCAAACACATGTACGCATAACCCACAAACTAGAGATGAAACGCAGAAACCTTGGATGACACTGCTCGACATCCTCAAACCAGTGAGAGTAAGATCAGGGCTACAGAATGCTTTGTTCATTCAACTGTTTGGCAGCTCCTACATCAGCAAACATGTATCCTTAACAGCTCCACTAGTATAGATGCCCAGTGTTGAGATGTATTCAGTGGGTCCTCCAGCAATGTGCTACTAACCCTCTTTACTGTCTCTCATGATAATAGAATGTCATACGATTTACTGGTGATGGCACTGCTAACTTCCACAATCAGCTGCTGCATACATGTGTGTGTGTGTAGGCAAGTATGCAAGTGTGCATATTTGTGTGTATGTATATTGTCTGAAAAATAGAGATTAATTAGCCATATTAAATACAAGTAATTAATGGAGGATTTAATATCCTGTAACAGCGAAGACCTTCCACTCTTCACATGTTCAGAATAAGGCTGACAGGAAGCCTAAAATAATCTTTTGGTGACAAATTTGGACATGTAAATTTTCATGCGCCCTTTATGTAAAATGTGAATTTTTATGAAACAAAAAAAGATAACACATAACAAAGACCTACTTCTCATTTCGGCCTTGATCTGTAAGCTGTGAGAATCTACAATCCCTATGATACTCCTCGTACCATCCCAAACTCAGAGGATATGATAACCTATAGGGAACAGCTTCACCTAGGAAACAACACAACACTCATGGACAGCTGTCAAGCTACATGATAAAGTCATGATAATGAATCATGACATCAACAATGACTTTTAATTAAGGCAGATGGTGCACCAGCCTAACATGTGCTGGGACTGTATTCAGGTGCAGTGAGGTGAGGTTAGAAGTGGAGGGACAGGGCTGTTGGGCACTATACAGCAGCTACCAAGGCACTGGAAGGGACAAGAAGCGCCTTTGCAGGACCCCTATAATTACACAGAAGGGTGGTTCTGCTACCAGGTGGCTCACCATGAGGCAGACAATATCAACAGTACACAATGATATAGCCAGTTGTTTGGATGTGTTCAGTCTGATAGGGAAGCTGCTCCATGTCACCTCCAATCATTTCTCCATGTCCCTGTGTGACTTGCTAAACACCAGCTCACCTGTGGGTGAGTGATGGAGGTAAGTCCTCAATCTACCTCCATTTTGCCATGTTAAATTTTCACATATATACATTATGTTCCTCACATTGCTGATTGGCCTCATTCACTTTTCCAGTCAGTCACTGCTTACACTGGCCCTATATATTCAAACATTTATATGGTCTAGTATTCTTGGGCATTTCAAGCCTTGAAGATGAGGCCATTACAGTCTCAAAATGTCAGGTTGGAATCACCCACTAACATGGTGCCACATTCCAGAACACAAGAGATATGAACTACACCACTGAAAAAGGCTATAAACTCTCATAGCTCTTTTCAGCACCACCAGTTCTTACACTGGCACTCTCACAGCCACCATTCATGTACTCCCTTCCCTATATCATACACCATTTTTTCTGCACAATTTACTCTTCTACCTGAAAATGGAGGAAGCCAGCTCCTCTAAAACAGAACTCTCAAATGCAGGAACACAAACCAAGCAAGGTCACGAAAAACTTATGATGGTACACAAATGTACAAAAATAATTTGCTGGGGGTGTTGAGTATGTGCACACACTATCCGGATCACAGGTAAGCAGGCCCAGACAGGCCCTTAAGGTTCCAAGACTACTAGACAACCAGCACATGAAGGAGCCAAGGTCGTCAGACCTCTGCACCAGCCACCTTTATCCTCAGGAGATACCCATGGTATTCATTTATGGTAGGCACTGCATCAACTCCAGGGCCATAGTGCAGCCAGAAATATTAAGTCAATGGTCAGTGTAACTTACATTTTTCAGCTGTGGACAGCTTGAGAACTACTGCTCCAAAACATGGGTAACTACATATCTACCAAACTGCAAAGCACCATATTCCACAAAATATGATTATATTAATGGTTAATTTTGTACATGCCATGATAAATATGTTTGGTGTCCCATAAAAAGAGGGTGTCAGCTCTTCCTTTGTATACAGTGTACAGAAAGTCTTTATAAGAACACAAAAGCACTAACTACATTCTTTATAACTCTTGACTATCCAGGCAGTGCATAAATTAAGTGTATGAGCTATAATGCTCCAAACAACTTGGCAATGTCTAAAAGTGGGTTCATTCATGAGGAAAAAGGTAAATACAAACACACACGCACACAAACATGTACACATTTTAACAGAAGAACAGTCAAATGGATTGCCTTCTCAATCATACCTGGATTCAATAAAATGGCTTCAGTGTACAGAGTTACCGTCTTTGCAAAGTCGCCTTCACCAAAGGCTTCTATTGCTTCCCGTTTCTTCTCATCTGATTTTTCAATATCTTCCTCTGTAACGTCTTTGTCACTATCACCCATTGCCTGTGGTTCATCAGAATCTGGTTCTGAAATAGGCATATCACTCTTATTTGTTAACAACATTTTACCTAGAAGTATTACAGCACTCTAAAATTATGTTCCATTGTTATAAGTACATGAATATACTATGGTAATAACTTCATCACACACCTCAGCAAATATTCACTCTAATAAAACTTTTAACAGTCAACTTGATATGCAAGTACTATTAGTTGATCTGTCTAACAACACTATCAGACAAAATACCATAAATGGTACAGTGATAAGTGAATAACAAATCATAAAACATGACCTAATTAAAGGAACTATCCAAGTATATGCCTGGAGGTTCTCATGGCGGTGGTTATCAAGATCACAGTCTCTAGAGATACAATACCATGCATCCGAAGAATGGAGCAGCAGGTTCCTCCACAACATTCAGACTATTTACCAGGCTACATGGCATCACATCTCAGGTGACAATAATCAAGTACCAAACTTTCAAGTTACATATAAGACAGGTAATTTTTTAACTAGCTGAGCAATAGCATTTTCTTTGTTCTGTGGAATTAAGACAATACTAATTTCACTACTAAATAACACAAGGCATCATAAGATACCCATGTAATGTTTTCTAAAGTCAAAAGTAAAAGAAGCTGAATTATTATCACACAGCCAAATCACAAACACAAGAACAAAATATGTGCTGGAATGGTCACAGGGCATGATCAGATGATACATCATGAATGAAAAACAACAGATAATATTTGATATGATAATGATGTGTAAACGGTCCCTGATTAATGAAAGAGTGACAAGACACCTAGAATGAGAGAGGGGTGTCACATGACATGTTGTGGCTGGGATCCCCAAGTTTTGCACATAATTTTTCTTCCATCAGTGTGCTACTGCATGTATGTTTTATAAAAATAACAATGACTTTCTATTACATTTTAGCAAGTTCTGATATGGCTTATATATATAATATATTTGACTGCAAATGGGCTGTCACCCGGTGGCAATGGTTATTATACATGTACATAAATATGAAATAGATAACATAAATATGAAGTAAGGATCTGAAAAAATTTAAGTTGGGTGGGCTACATGAGAAGCATGCAGTAGCAGCTTGGAGTCTTGGGAACCATCTCAGCATTCGCTTACAGACACAAAGAAACCAAGAAAAAGCTGTGCTGAAGTGGCCAGTCACAGGACCTTCCAGATACTTACTTCTAGCCAGCAATCTGGCAACTAAAATATGTAAGACTGGATTACAAACATAGTGAAACAATACACATGAGGTAACAAAGATACACACAAGATAACAACACAATACACAAAAGATCAACTACAGTTAGCAGCAATGTACATAGGAAAAGCAACATTATGGGATCTCTCAGTTAGGAAGGGATTCAACACAGTAGTGCACACAGCAACGCAATGCATATGCCTGCTACCACATGTCCAAGCCACTGTCACTTAAATTCACTGAATAATGTGGGCCATTATTTATGGTAGTCTGCCCTCCACATCACACGTTTTGTGGAGGTTCCCACAATCCAGAAATCTGAACATTTCTGTGGCCTTCTGCTTCATTCTGTATCTAACACAAAACCATTTAGAAACATTTTCTCCTTCAATTTATACACAAATTATCCTTAGTCTGAACTACTTTAGTGAAACTCGTGGCAAAGCCTGCTCTTATGTCACACATTTGGCCACTTCACCATAGTATCCTCATTAACAATGCCACAAAACATTAAAACACAATATCATTATTGGTGTAAAAAACATGCCTGCAGTAGAACACTCATGAAAGGAAGTCCCCTGCAGAACTCCAAATTCAGACTGCGGCATATCACATAACATCCCCCTCTCCCCTGGTTTCCAGATGCCACACTTCCCCCTTATTAAGCACACATCACATATGTACATCACCACAACAGACAGCACTTCATGTGATTTTTCCTCTATGAAAAAATCATCTCATTATATCGATGGTCATCCCCATCCACACAACATCTTGCAAAAAAGAAAAAAGAACACATCACTGACAATTTTAGTCTTAAAAAATTACACAATGCAAAGCTTGTTCCCCTCATAGTAGCCTCTGTTGGCTCTAAATCATTCCTCCATTCTATTCTTCCACATTTCAAACATTGTTCAGAGACCTTTTCATGAATGCTGTTTAGTTGCTCTTACATATTCCTGTATATGCTCCATGTCACCAAACTGGAATCCTTTCTTAAAACATTTTAGATCTGGGAACATAAAATGTCAAAAGACGCAAGATCTGGTGAACAGGGTGGATGTTCCAATGGCGTGATTTGCTTTTGGGCAAAAAAATTGCATCACTGATAATTCTGATTGAGTAACATTGCTGTGATGAAGAACCACTTTGTGGAGCTACTGGTCCGGTACTTTACAAAATACTTTTTCTCTTAAATGCTCCAGGACACTTTTGTAAAAGTACTGATTGACTGTCTGCCCCACTGGAAGATATTCATGGTGAACAACATCTAAAATGTCGAAAAACATAACACTGTATTCACTTCTCAGCATGACAGTTTGCCTTCTTTAGTCGCAGAAACAAACTCTGTAGATTGAAGCTTTTTTTTCAGTTACAGCATCATTCTGGAACACCCAAGACTTGTCATCAGTGACAAAAATGTTCATAATTCTAGATCTTTCCTGGGCCATTCGAACAGGTCAGCACAGATTCTGACTCTTTTAACATTCTGGTTGTATCATGCCCAAATCTTCAAAAAAGATCTTGCAAATCAATTTATTATTCATGTTCAGCATCACAGCCATCAATAAAATAAATAAATGACAATCACTGTACACAAAAATTCAACTTCTTCTGTGTCTGCATTAGTTTTAGGTTGACTAGATTTCAGATCATCATGCATACCTCCTAAACTATCCAAAAAACTTTTCACCATTCACATACCCAAGCACCAAACATTATTTTTTCACCATAAACATGTGTCACCATACAGCATGACTTGCATTTTTGTTAGATCTGGTTACAAATATGAAAGCAATGCCCCACTCTAAATTTGTACCACACTTTCTGGCAAGGGTGATAAAACACATCTTTCAAAAAGGGCATAATACAAACACTGTGTGTCCTATTTGAATGTGCAGGCACTTCTTAGAACCAAAAAAGGCCATGTTCAGTAACTGTTTAGTAAGACTGTGGAAGGTGGAAGGGGTGTTAGGTAAGCAAAATGTTCAGGCTTTTTTCACTTTTGCCAGATCTTGTACAAATAGAAGTGCATGGTAATTTCATAAGATATTTACTACCTTTCTGTGACAGCAACAAAAATGAACAAGAGGTGACAAAGCTTCACAATCCACTGAGAATTTACAAGAATTTATGAATTTGGATTTTTTTACAGTCAAACAACTACGTAACTTATATAACCCACACGAGCCCACATCGCTCAATTTGGAGTTGGTTTGCATTTACTACACAAAAACAAAACCAAAAAACTCAGGGAGAAGGGCCACTTAATTGTAACGTTAGCGGCAAAGAGAAAATATTAACTGGTGAAAATTAAATGAAATGTGGTATTTTGTAAGAGCCATATAACAATTATAGTTACTGAATGTGATAAACCATTTAAACCTCCAAATAAAATTTTTAGATATTAGATATCAAGTACATATTTGTTTCACAATGTTATCTTGCAGTTGTGCAGTGGCCTAGTCTATATACTTCATAATCCATTTTTTTTTTTTTACATATAACAAGTGTACAGACACCCATACCAAATGAAGTCTAACTTCCTTCAAATCTAGAAACAATCTTCAATCTAACAACAAGATATCTGAAGCACAATTACACCCAGCAAAGCAAATTCTTAATGAAAGAAATAAGCAAAAGAAGTCACAAACTGGATGGGACAAAGGCCTGTAGAAAAACATAACAACAATAAAATATATGGGAAGAAAATGTGTCTTATTTACATATATATGTATGATACAGCCTGTGTTCACTACTAACCACAGCTGTCCAACCGATCAAAACACCTACCAATTATTCCTGAACTATCCAGTTCAATGTCACTCTCTTCACTTTCCACTTCAGGTTCTTGTTTAGGCTCTGGCTCTTTCTCCTTTCTGGCCTCGGGTTCATCCGCGTTTGGAGACTCGGGATTTGTCTCCGATACAGTTGTGGGTATTGTACCACCCAAAGATTCAATATAATTCTTGAAAAACGCAAGTTCTGGATTTCGTAGGATTTTAGGATCATTTCTGCAAAAGTCTACGAAGCCTTTAAGCTGAGTGAGATGCGATGCGGTAAATGGTAATTTCGACATCGTGTACCTACGAGAAACGCAAGTTGAAATTAATACACTGCTTAATAACAATAAAACAGACGAACCTGAAGTCCTATTCAGAATTGTTAATCCAGTGGAAACGAAAACTTTTATATTTGGTATAATAAATTTGGGTGTATTGTGCCCGATACATACAAGGCCTTGAGCGTAAAAGTGAGGCTATGGAACTATTACAACGACCCAAGCAATAAGCATGATGATTCTCAAATCTTGTATGTATGTCCATTAGGGACTGTTTCTTTAACAGTACATTAAATTTACTTACTAGATAGCAGAAAATAATAGAACTTATAAGATCCTCTACAAAGTTATACTTCCAAAACACTTCTAACGCTCCACAAATATAAAACCTTCGAACACCGAACTATCAAAAATTTCTGTGCTTCAACAGCTCTGATCCGTGATCGCAACAGCATACGAAACACATGCCAGAACCTTCTTCAAAGTACGACTCGCGTATCAGGTACACCAACCATACGGGACAATAAACGACGGGCTGGAATCGTGGATACACCATGCTTGTCAGGGAACAGTTGTTTTCTCCATTCGTACGTACGGTTGGTGGTCATGGTAAATGCAGTAATACCAACAGCAGATACGAGAAGAGATAAGTACGTAAGTTATGAAGTTGTGGTAAATATTATTGACAGTGTATTATCCCCTTTATTGTTTTGTATAGTTGAATTTTATAATGCACAGCGATTTATCACCGCATCTACACACTGAAGAATGTAATAAGTTGATAGCTTTGCTTCAAGAGTGTCATAAAGAGGTACATTATTTCCCAACGGAAATACATAACCCATATGTATACCTTAATACGTGTTGATTAGCGACGAATGTCTTTTCTAGCATTCCTTTGGAAGATTCCTTGGCTATTGCAATGATGCCGACAGGGAAGTTATAAAGTGTTTGCGGAAAGAGGTGAGAAATTTTCATACTCTAAAATAGGGTTACAGGTTTTATTCCCATTTTCAGACCCCAGCTGGACAAATTGATGCCAACAGGAGAAGTTCAATCTGTGACATATCATTTATAATATAAATTTGCGTGGTAGAGGCTGATCTGCTGATGTAGTTTACTTTTTTTGTGAAATATGGTAGCTTTCTCCATCTCTTCACAGTGGATGGTAAAGCGATATGAAGTTTAAAAGCTATTCTAAATTTGGTGTTTTCCATCCCGTTGTGTTACCGTATTATTAGTTTGTAAAACTTTTTTATTATACCGTTGTTACACAACAATGTGGTGCAGTTGTCTGTATTATTGCACTATCTACAAAGCTCAGTAGATAGTGCGATAATACAGACAGCTGCACCACATTGTTGTGTAATGACGGTATAATACAAAAGTTTTACAAACTATTAAAAGGTATTGCTAAATATGTAACTGAAAAGTTTGCTATATTCAGGACAAGCCTGTATATGTGTGGCATGCCTGGCTTTTGAATGTAACTGTAATTCTGAGGTGATACAAATATCTATGCAGTTTCACTTTAAAAATTTGCTATATTCAGAACAGGCCTATATATGCATGTGGATGATTGGCTTTTTAATGTAACTGTAATTCTGAGGTGATTCACATGTCCATGCAGTTTTCACTTTAAAAATTTGCCTTCAAATTACTATTGTAAATAATGTTTCTTTTTGTATGTTCTTTGTTACTGAACTAATTGGTATTGTAAGGGTCTTTAAAATTAAGGAAGAATCTTAACTATCAAATTACAGAACTCCATTGCATTTTTTTAAGCAAAATCAGTAAATAGTTAATAGCTATAGTACATGTTACAGACTATAAAAAAAGTCTCATAAATGTCAAGTTTTCAAATTCTGCTGCATGTTTAAAAAAGGTAAGCTTGCAATAATTTAAATTCTTCAGTTGTCACACATTGTATTTCAGAGAGAACAAAAGAGAAAAGCAAATCACCAGAAGGCTAAATTCATGCAGGAGAAAATCAGGTCTTCATAAAAGTAACACATCTTCACTATACAAACATGGCAGAGGATGCATACATGAACATTGTTCCCATTGAAGACAGCATAGAAGAGTTCCATGTTTTCCAGTCTGTGACACAGCGGTACTGTACTCCAAGATTCTGCGTTGATGAAGGAGGAGAAAAGGGAGATCACTGTATTCTTTTTCACTCCAACAGGATATGTTTGGTAACATTAGCATTTTCCCACCCAATAGTCAGAGAGAAGAAAGAAATAAGCAAAATTGACTTTCAAGTTTCTGCTAATATTGACAGACTGAAGAACAAGGTTTCTGGGAAAGGAAAGCATGGAGCACAGTTTCTGCAGCCAAATTCTCCACTTTGTTACATCGAATGTGTGGACAGTTCAAAGTACACAATACACAGCTGTGTAAAAGGAAAACTTGTTGAAATTAATAATGCCTTGATAGAAAACCCAAAATTACTAATTGAAAAACCAGATTCTGAAGGTTACATAGCTATAGTATTGCCTAGCATTAGCAACAGTAATCAACAACGAGAAGAACTATTAACATTGGAGGAGTACAATGAGGTACTAAGGAAACGTTCAATGTAGGTAGGATTGGATACGACAAACTGTTAATTCCAAGTTATGGTACATTTCTGTCAGTATAAATAAATAGAACACATTTATGTTGATACATATTTTTCACTTGTCACAGTGTGCCTGCCCATCACAAGAGTGTTGTATAATCCTGCCCAAAGTACTAAATCTGTTGTTTGGTTCACATATTTCCTTCTATCTGTTGTGTTATGCCTTCTCTAAGATTCACCACATCTGTGAAATGCTAACTGCCCACGTCAAGGGAACTGTAAGTTCAGTATTACACCTACTGCAGTAGATAAATCCCATGGCTTTAAAGGAACCTTCGTCCTGCACCTTTGAGGTACAAGAGTGGACACTGCAGGCTCCTCTGAAATGTTTGTCAGCTGAAATACTGAACTACAAGAGGCTGTAACTCAGAATGGTCTAATTTCATAATTAGCCATTAACTGGTACCTCTTTGAAATTCACACCCAACACTCCCTAACAAATTATCACTTAATGGCTATATCACAGTGTGATGACAGCAGAATTATAGTCCTCTTCATCATGTTTCGTAACATATGTCTGTATTGAATACGAAATCATGGTTTGAATACATGTAATCAAATGACAAATAGCCACTCATGTATTTTACAGGAGCCATCTAATCTTGTATAATGTGTTCTGTGTTGCACACATTCACAGATTAAAAAGTCTGTATGATACACAAGATACTTTCTGTATGGGATATCAAATTATTACATGTCAACAAGCAGGAGGAAAACACTGTTCATTTTCAGTCTATATGTTCCTTCTGCCTAAAGTATGTGGGAGTAAGGGAGTGTCATGTATGTGAGAATCTCTACAGTTTCAACTTAGAGGGAATTAAATTTTTTTTACTGGGGTCTAAAATAAAAGTGGCAGGTAAATTTCAATACAGAGCTAAAACAAACTTCACTGATTGTTTATTGTGCAAAAAATGTACACTGAAGTCTGATTTAAAATATGGTAATGTCCTTGGGAAGCCAAGGCTTATTGTGGGCTGTAGTGCTACTGATGATGATGGTGGTGGTCGTAATGTGTGACTAGGTACTATGAACACCTCACAATATATTTATATTTGCAGCGAAGTGTAACAGACCACTAGCATTTATTACTTTTCCTTTCTCTTGCTGGACAAATATGTAACAAACACCATGAGGCAGAGTCCTCCTTGATAATTAATGTAGTCAGTAGTAGTCCTTGAAAATCCAACACCCAGTTACCTTATCATGTCTCCTGCCTTTTATGAACCACATAATTCACTGTCAAAGCCAGGATAGCATAGTCAGTGTAGTGACTATGATATGGACTGGGTGATCTGGGTTTCAAGTACTGGCCCAGCTATGGGGCCCACCCAGCCTCCTTTCAATGGGCACCGGGGTTCTTTCCTGTAGATAAAGTGGCTGGTGCATGAAGTTGACACCTAACCTGTATCTGCTGCCAAGGTTAAGAATGATTGGAGCTATACTTCTGCCCTCCCTATGTACCTGTACAGCTTGAACAGGAACAACTTGTTACCTATATGTTTCACTGTCATGTTAACAGAAGCCCAATATTGAATCACATAAATGCACTCCACATCCTTATACCCTATTTCCTTAAGATCCAGTGTAACTGAACAAAACTAATGCAGTGATAGGGTATAACTATATAAAAGTATCGAGCACATCCTTCAACTTAGTAGACTGCTTGCATAAATGCATGAAAAACATACCACATAAGGCTGGATGTACAATATAGTCTTCCTGAATATGAATATAAGATGTTCAAAATATGTAGAAAACAAGAAGAATTGAATTAAAACATTAATTTAAAAAGTGCATTTTGTTGGTTAAAATTACATAATTATCACAATGCACGGTAAAAGAAACACAAAATGCATTGTAGTATTATACTCCTAAGTAGTATATTTTTTCCTTTGACTTTCCCAACAAAAACTTGTTATGCTGTATATCCCATCCATCTCATCGAGTCTGTCACACTAGTTCATATTTATTTGGTAAAACTACAAATTACAAAACTTGTTATTATGCAGTTTTTCCACCTTCCCACTACTATCTCTATCTTATGTCCATATATTCTCCTTAGCACGTTCCATCACCTTCAATCCAGATAAAGGAGACAACAAAATATTCTAAACTGGATGGTAAAAAGCATTCCATTAATTTCATGTGTCCTGTTTTTTTCTGCTGGTTCTCAAGTACATATCTGAGCTTTGCCACACTTTTAAAGATAGAGGAACTATGATTATATTACAGTTCTGTTCATTCTGGTGATAAGAGATGAGTGTATACCACATTACCCAGTGTGTAAGATGTATAATTGTACAGAGAGAAGAAATACATATTTTTCTTAAATGTCATTGCATAATATGCATTGCAGTCTTTATAGCTATTTTTGATGGGGAAAATGTATTATACACATGGAAACATAGTCTTCACTTTCCCCTGCATTGACTTCTAAAACAGTCTCCTTACTGACATCTAATACTCTATGCTCTTCTTTACAGTATTTATGTTTTTGCCAGTAAATTATTGTTAGCATAGGCCCAACCTGATTGTTCATAACTAATACCAAAACATAATGATTTGGAACTTCCTAACAGTACTGTCTGAAGTAAAGCTGAAGAGCATTGGTAATAAAGGATATTCTTGTTTCAGACTGTTCTTAATAAGAATCACTCAGACAACTGTCTGCCTGTACTTTCTTGTAGGTTTCATTTCATGTTTACTGGACTTGTACCTGCCATGGCAGAGAAGAAGTATAGCTCTGTTCATTTTTAACCTTGACTCTAAATGCAGATGACTTCACACGCTAGCCATTTAATCCCTGGAGAAAGAGGAAGCTGGCTCGATTCCAGCATTGGTCTGCATTGTCTGGAGAAGAGCAAAACCTCCTGTCCCACCCCTGGCAATTGCACCCAGCCACTAGCCTAGTCTGTATACTGATGAGTCAAAAAAAAAAAGGGGGGACACTTTACTTGTGTGTTACTTCTGGGAGAATTTGGATTCAGAATTGGAGGTAGGCTACCCTCAGAAGTTTTAACAAAGACACTGAGCTGCCTAGACTTCTTGCACTAGTAAGAAAGTTTTATATGCAATTACGAATATAATATATGCATTAAGTAATTATAGGTCTATATAATTTAGATATAATCAGAACTATCAGGCAGGAAAAATGACTCAAAGCAATCTTATGTCGGAGATGATCTTGGCGATTGCATACTGGCAGTGGGAACTGACAGTAATGTGGGTGGAAGCTCAGATGAAATGTGATGAAGTTACAGACAAACCTACTGGTTTATTACAACATACAGACATGCAAACTTGTCAGACAACAGCCACACATTCTTGCAGTTCAGATATGTACAAAAAACTGCAAATTAGTGTTTCTTTGATGGTAGGAGGTAATGAACCACTGGTGTGGAGCAAGTGTGAAATTGGTACACAGGTCATGTACATACTCATATAGTATATATGAGCTGTATACATTTAATAGTAGACAACTTTTTTATTATATTGCTTAACAATCACTGTGCTGTTATACTGTGGTCAGTATCTTAATCTTCCGCAACAAAGAGAAAATAAAATACGGTACTATCATATATTTTTTGACCCAGCACACAAAAAAAATCCATCCAATATAATTGAAGGACTAATTTGGGGTAAAATTGCTTTCTGCAAACATAACATGGTGGTTAAATTCTTCACTTTTTATTTGGGCAGAACTGTACAAACACTGTTACGTATTTTTCTACTTGAAATACTGTTACCATCTGTAGTGTTTGCTAACCATTACCTTTCATTCTGCTGCTGTCTGCATTGCCTTTTTCCTCTCATTTGAACAATGTTCCCATTACAATGCCTCCAAATAGAAGCAAACCTACCCTCTGATTTGACATAAACTTGATCAAGCAGTCTGTTTGATTGTTAATGTTCAGAGTATACAGCTGGAAACAAAGAGAAACATACAAAAACATATTTACTGCAAAATCAAATTTATTGCTTCCCTCTCTATCGATAGTCTAAAGGATATCACATCGTATTCTGACGTCAAAAATTTGAAATTGTTTCTTGCCACACAACTCATGTGTCACTACATAGCCTTGCAGTTACTGTTCATAAAATTCCCAATCATGGAACAATGGTGTTCTTGGACTGCCTGGGCCTGGGACAGAGGCATTATGCACTGAAAGATCAGTACTATTTACCAGTTTATAAGGCATGGCATTCCAAGAACTTGTATCCTTCAATAAACACATTCATCGCAGCTACAGTTTCATCTTTGACTGCAGTGGTTACTGAGTACAAAATAAAATTATGAATGCTGTAGAGAGAAGGGGATAGTCCAAAGTTCATGAAAAATAATTTGACTTTTGCAGCTTAACATCTTGTTCAATTCTGGTCTCACAATCGTGGCATCTGTTGTAAAATGTTCAACAACTCATCAATTTACTGTGATGTTTGAGGTTCTCAAATCAGTAGTGCTGAAGATCCAAGGTGTCTGGGATGTGATGCTGTGTTGCTGGTAAAGTCTTGGACTGCTTGTTGAACATGAAAACACTATGATCTTTCAAAGTGTTGGGAACTACTCACCCAGCAGCACAGCATCACATCCTGGAAGACATGGATCACCTTCACATATTTTATTGTGCACATGCACAACACACTGCAGTCAGTGGCATTACATGTCCACTGCAGTGAATATACAGTGACAGTGGCATTACATGCCCACTGCAATCAATGTACATACCTCTAACACTGGGGGGGGGGGAAGAAAAATTACATTAATGGGTTTTCTGTACTGGCCATGAGTCACAGTATTGTAACATCAACTGTATGGCAACGAAATGGACACATGTTGTACTCTTTCAATACAAACAGTAACCCTTGGGCTCGCATATGGCCACTAGCCCTGTTTAAATCAGAGATATTAGATGTCTATTCTTGGATGATACAGCATTACTCCAAAATTCAAATATGGCCACCAGCCAGTCTAGCCAAATTCATCATTTATTTCCAGATAATTAGTGCTACATTAAAATAGGCTTCTAAAGCACAAATCACCAGGGCAATCACACAGCTCACAGGGCAGTTGCCTGCATCAGGAAATTACAGGTATCGAGCCCAACGATGTCTCTAATGCTTACTGCGCTTTGCAACGTGATACACCGAGCAAAATATGTTGCCCAAAATTACATGTACACCAAATTCAATGGTGAAACATTAAATCAAAGTCACAACTTATTTTAAATGAGGCATATTGATCAATTTCATGTTAAAAGGAATTGACACCAAAGAGTGTATTGTTAAGATGCGTTCACTGTAGAGGTGACACTTCATATGACATTACTAGCCACATCAACTGTCACAGATGATGTATGTGGAGATTAGAATGTGCACATGAGTTTTGAGAACATGTGCATGATATCACAATGAATGTATGGTGTAAACCTTTGTTCTGAGTACAAACATTAATGGAAACTTTCCTTCAGTGTCAGAAATGTTTATTTTAACACAAATGAAGAAAATGTATAAACACACCTGAAATCATTTTTCAACAGAAAAAGAGGCCTATCTCATTGCAAACTTCAGGCTTGCCACATCCTATGTCCTAATACTCCTAATCAATGGGCCAGAAGATGTTGGCCCATAACTGCCCTCCCACTTCACACCACAGGTCATTTTTATATGGGGTCACGTGAAATATATTTTATACGCTAACAAAATGCATGACATGACCCAAGAGAGATCACATCTGTAAAGACAGATAACACATGCTTCACTGTAAGCCCACTTTGCTGGGAATGGAATACTGTGTGGCACTGCCAATGGCATTCAAATCAAGGCCTTCTAATGTACAGTACTGAATTTTAAGTTTACAAAGTTTATTAAAAAAAATAATTGTTTTTTTTTACTTCAAAATTAAAGTATAACCTGGACTTCATATCCCCACATTTTATGTTGCCCATGTTTGTATGCACTTATACTGTAGTCCTGGCCAAATGCCCATAAGAACAATGTCTCCCATATTTTACACTTTTCCAGATTTTATGCCATTTTCAGGTTGTCCTCACAAAAACATAAAATCAGTGTTTAACTGTAATAAGTTTGAAGCTTTGGAGCTTTTCTTGATGGGCTGTGTAGTATCCTGGCTCATAACAAGGTGTGTGAAAGGAAGGTATTTCATTGTGTACAGACTAGTGGTTGCAGCTTACCTGAGTGGCCAGATGAGCAGCAATAAGCCCAACAGATGTATAGTATGGCCATGTTTGATCACACTGTAGTCCTGTAGCAACCAGCCCAGAAATCATTGTGGCACTGAACCCTGATAACCATAGCTTTGTCTTCTCTCCAAATTTGATGGCTGTTGACTTGATACCGAGCAGTACGTCTTCTACCTTGTCCTAAAGATAGATGAGGTTACGTATCACTTTCATATGAGCATACAGTTCAAGAATATTAAATCACTTCACATCATAAAGTTCTTCCAAACCAAGGTAACAGTGTGGAATCTACAGTTTCATAATATTTACATTGGCCCATAACTAGAGCTAATCTTGCCCACATGAATCTAGCCCAAATCCACTTCTGTATGACTCTTACACCTAATATCAAACTTTCCCAAACTGTATGTTCCCTTTAAGTTAACCAAGTAAAATTCTGTATGCACTTTCTTTCTCTCCATGTGTACTGTATGTTTCACCCTTTCATCCTCATTGACTTGATCACCCTAATAATACAGGGTGAGAATTTTATATTACAATATTTATTATGCACTTTTCTCCATCCTCCTGTTAATTTGTGTCCAATCCAAATACCAGCATTCTTCTCAGCACCAATGATAACAGTCTTATGATATTCAGCAGCCCTCAAAATGAGCACTGCAAGTAATTGCAGGAAAATGTTGTTCCATTTGGGTAAGACACTTCCAGCTTCAAGTAGATATGTTGTCTAGCACCTGATAATTTGTCCTGGCAGGAAAAAGAGATTGAGTGCTTACCTGAAAATGCTACTGTAGACAGTGAAACTTTGGAGTTTTTGCTAAAATAATTAACATCAAGTCCATATAAACAGTAAAAGACACTACTGCAACATGTTTCAGTAAAAATATACAATCATCAGGCAGTACAGTGTAACAATATTAAAACCAGTTGCTAATGGTACTTATAAAGTTTCATAACGTGTAGCATGATTGGCAGTTTGTTATCAATTGTGTAAGATATATTTGTGTGCAGTCAAACTGTACATATGTATCTTACACACACAATTATTAGGTACACTCATGTACAAAGTGCAGCCATGTTTTACAAACCTAGTAGGGTCCTATTTAATATTAACATTTTAATGGACCAATGTACACCCAAATTAAATTTAATGCAGCCCCCAAGAAAATACAAATAATTGAAATCTGAGTAGTTGACAAACATACCATTCTTTTCATGCACTAGTTACAAAGAACAAAACTGTCATGTTAAGCAGCAGTACTATTAGCATAATCTGATCCACAATAACTGGCAGGCCACTGATCCCTTCTATGCTATTAAAAACAAGTTGGGAAATGTATGCATGTCATAATAATTCCAATGCATGCACTCTAGATTCTCTTTTGGTATAAATGTCTGTTACTTTTGCCCAGTTTTAATCAAAACTGAAATGGCTCAACAATTTTTTGTAAAATCTTGCGATACTAAATGTCTTGCAAATCTGATATGTAGTTTTTGAGTTCATAAAATTAATAACCTGATTCTCTAGCTGTCTACTACCATGCCAGATACTCTTGTGCTACTCCACCTGCTTCAACTCTATTGTAGATATTTTAGCCAGTGGGGTTCGAACAGACAATGACATTATGCAACTGTACCTTGACCTGAAATACAGTGGACACCTTGTGCATGCAATATGACAGCTGGGCTGCAGGAGTTGCAAGCAGGTTGACTTACATGACATTCACACATCACAGCTTTTGGAGAGGCAGGGAGAAAGGTCCTGTAAGATGCTGACACTTCTACACATTACTCTATTCACCTGATGTGCATAGATAGTGTCATACACTACTGTCCAGCATATTCCAGCTGCATACAGTGGCAGACATACAGGCCAATTGCAGGAACCATTGACAGCTGACCAACCAAGTAGTGCTCCCCAGTTGAATGCCATTCCCAGTACAAGTTGTGGCCAATAAGTGACTCGCTTTGTAAGAGGGTAAATTACGACTAGACCTAAAAGAAATGTAAAAATCAGAGGATAAGTTTGGGTATGCTGCTAGTTGATAATGCAGACATTTTTTAATTAAATTTGTTTTACATGTGGTCGGATCCAATTGATCACTTGATAAATTCAATTATTTACTGTTTTTCCAAAGATTATTTTATCACAGAGACATAAATTATGATGCTGAATGAATATGACACACAAGACCCTTGTATGTTTGCCATGGCAAACACACTGTTTTAATCCCTTTGGAAAATGTGATAGGTCAGTCAGAGAAAAGACAGAAGGAGCACTTCAATTATCCTTGCAATAACACTTTGACTCATTTCTTGTTATGGAACAACAGGCTGAATTCAGCAAGTAGGCTATGGCCTAAACAGCTTGAGTCCAATTGCTGCCATACCCAGATAGGGTCTAGGACCTATACACACTCCTGGCCAATAAGTATTTGGGTCTTTATGCCTAGGGGGGGAGGGGGAGTGATCAAGTGTGAAGTTGACCACCTCTTCCTGCTAGAACAGAGATTAAGGAGGCATAGCACTGTACCTCCACTCCCCCTCACATCTTCATAAACTAGCAATGTAGTTTACTGTTCTGTGGATTCAACCATCTCTTTGCCACAATTATAAATTATAATTTAGTTTCAAACTTTGCTTTTTATTTACCAACATATGCACAATTTTCTAAAATACAATGTAAAACCTCAATTGGTTAAAACATTAAAATTACATTAAGGGCTCTGACATGTTTCGGTTTTTTTTAAACCATCATCAGGGAGCTACTTTTCACACTTAAGTTACTTATATGATGTACTGTTATGTTATATTACGATGGTGTGATGGCAGCATGTCGTGTCATATATGAGATGTTTTCGGATATAAATGTTACTGTTGCTGGTCCTCCTTGTGTCTTTCAGTGACAGAAGACACAAGGAGGACCAGCAACAGTAACATTTATATCCGAAAACATCTCATATATGACACGACATGCTGCCATCACACCATCGCAATATAACATAACAGTACATCATATAAGTAACTTAAGTGTGAAAAGTAGCTCCCTGATGATGGTT
>Ga0123354_10000911_pt1 | contig 33163 bp, 12 predicted proteins | sample TergutLab28metaG_2_FD_97872 | JGI IMG/M metagenome (GOLD analysis project Ga0123354, IMG submission 97872) | Labiotermes labralis P4 segment gut microbial communities from Petit-Saut dam, French Guiana - Lab288 P4 | ecosystem: Host-associated > Arthropoda: Insects > Digestive system > Gut ... | reverse complement strand
CGAAACTCCAACACACATCGAAACAAGAACACACGACCAATGTGGTGATACAATAGAAAAGTCGCAGGCTCCTGATGATGGATGTATTAATGTCCGAAACATGTTGAGCATAGAAGAAGTGAAGTAAAACTTCATAACTAGTGACATCAAGTTGGTCTCTTATTCTTCAACCATCACAATGATGCACGGTTCAATATACATAAGACTATGAAATTAGTTACAACATTTATACGTGAAAACAATTTTATGCAATTAAAAATATTAAAATATTAATAAATCCGATTAAAATTTATTCATTGTGGTTGTTTGTGTAACAGCCAAGCGGAATTTTAGAACATATTCATCGCTTACGTATGTTCCTTTTTCCAACTTATTTCTGTAGCCTGTAGTAAGAAGGTCACAGTTACGCTGAGATATCGCGTAGACTGGTGTAATCACCGTCCCTCGTGACAAAAATAGGTGGCACTTACATGCCTCTACATTATAAGAAACGTTTACAAATTTTTGGTAGAGAAACCTCGAGGGAAGAGGTCCACCAATAGTCCTAGAAGCAAATGGTACTAAAAGAAATCTTGGCGAAACTGAACGGAATTCACTCAGCTCTGTCAAGTTCCTCTAGTTTTCTGGGTAAAAAAAAAAAAAAATGCCGATCCCGCATTCCAAAACTTTTAACAACAGCTGCGATCCATTATGGACGTCTTGTCTTCCAGATTCATAAAACACTAGCCGGTATATCCAAGTGGGCTCTAAGGGTGAGGTCCCTAATTGTACGAGTTTTATAACTCATATATTCGCGCGGATATTAAAACGTATTCATCCAGAAAACGCACAGTTCACGGAGTTCCTTTCTGCTCGGACGAACTGGATAGCTACACTGCGGTAGAGTGGCAGGCACGATACCTGAATCCAGCCCAGTCGAACAGCAGTCTGACATACGAAAAATATGCAATCGCTACACACCTCTTTGTTGCGCAAGCATTCCAGTAAACATCTGCCCCACAGCAAATCGAGGCTGAAGTCTTGCAGTGTTCTGAATCAGATTCCATTCCACTCGCCCTCATTGGATATGACTGGTTAGCATGAAGCCTGGCGGGTTCAAATACCGGTAGCAACACAAAACATCCTGCGGACATGAAACCTAATGTACGGATCTCTTCATTCTTGTAGTTCCGAGGTTAGGCGAAGCTCCCTCCTCCAACCCCCTAACACCCCTATACTATCAAAAGGTTGTGTTCAAGCACGTGGGACATAACACCTAACTTCAAGTCACTGCCTCAAGCCTAATTGTTAGGCAGTACATTACAAGAGGCCACAATAATTTGGCCTTATACGTTCCGTTAACCATTTTTTAAGGCGCAACAGCTCCTAGTCGGCCAAGGCCTCCTTAATGCCCAGGCTTCACGACCACACTCAAACACATCACGCTCCATAGGACTCCTCTGGACGTGTGATCAGCCCGACGTAGAGGCCTATATTCCATACTCCATGGTGCAGAGTCCTTCCTGAGAAGCTAACTGGTTTGCAGCTAGTCAAGAAATTCCCCGCATTCCACGGAACTCGAAGGTTCATTACCGCACTCACAAGCGTCCGCCACCTGCCCCTATCCTGGGCCAGCCCAATCCAGTCAACATACCCAATCCCACCTCCTGGAGATCCGTCCTAATATTATCCACCCATCCACGCCTAGGTCTCCCCAGTGACGTACAGGCGTATACCTGACCAAAAAACAACATTCAGAAGGGGCACGTAAAAACGCGAATGACAATAAGGTCAGAAAGTTAGACAAGGAGCTAATGAGTGTTCCCTTTCTTCAGCTTGTGCTTAGTTCGATGTATATTGCAACACAATCCAGGACCTGCACAGCCCACGAATTTCTCCAGTCTTCGTCTATCTGGCTTGTCTCAAAGTTGTTTCTGCATCACATACTGTGAAGGCCGTCCCCCATACCAGTACCTTCCTACATAAATATTGCTGCTGGTCGACTTTAGAGATACAGTATCTTGTGAATACTAGCCTTGTTAACTTCATCATCACAACTGTCCTTTCAAAACCCCAAATACCATGACATGTTACCTAGAGGACCTCAACCATTTTAAATATACATGTTTTGCAAAATATACTAAAAAAATCAGTCTGAAGCAGAACTCCTAGCCCATTTCCCTACTGCGCCAACAGCTGTTCTTAGTATTAATGTAACTTTGTTTATTTTATTCGGTTATTGTGAAATATATTTACAGAAGTATAGACTCTGACAGCACATAATTTATAGGATATACTCTCAAAGCTTCTGTTCGTTTGTATGCTCGTTAACTGATGACTCAGAAACAATACTCCCGTGAATGTTAAGCAGGTACGTTTATTACTTATGCCCGCGCGAAAGTTTGGAGCCCAGATAGCAAATCTGGTAGGATTAGGCCAAGGGCTGGACAACCGAGCAAATCGTCGTTCTAATCCCCACAAGGGCAAATATTTCTACATTCTTTGAAACGTCCATACCGGCCTTGGTCCCATACGGACTTATATTCAAAGGGAATCGGTTCCGATTTCTTCAAGGGTAGAGTGACCGGAGCGTGAGGCTGACCACTCACCTCCATCTACAGTCAAGGATATGAATAAGTGGATCTATGCCTGTCATCCCCCCATACGTCTTAATGGCGTGGATATGGACAAGATTCGTCATTTATTCGTGCTGCTACAATTAGTTATCCCACAAAATGGCGCACATATCTTTAAAAAAACAGGGTTGATACACATTTAATCCTTTACAAATCATAGTAAAAAATTGTAATTTTATTGTGTTAAACAGTCAACACAGCTGTTACAATGTTCTTAAACTGTGCAGTAATCAACCAGGTATAAATTAATTTTTTAAACTTGTACATAAATCATTTTAGGTAGATTTAATCCCCACTTAAATACCCGTTGGTTACAGCAACATGACAACCCTCATTACACTTCTACAGTGCCTGATTTATGGGCCACTCAACTCGCAACGATCCCATACTGCCATGCAGCAACGAGAACGACAGAAGGAATAGTTCTGCGTCGACATGAATGATTAATTTTAACAAGCAATTTAACTTTTTCGGCTCTGTCAGTGAAATATGCTGTTTATACGTTCCAGTTACTTCTACTCCGAACAAAAAAAAATTTGAAAAACTCATGTACAAATTAATTGCATAGTTCATGATTTTTATTAGTAAACCGTGAAAGCCACTGTGAAAAACGGAAGATCATAACAAGATATCGTGGTTTATAGACAAAACTAAATGCTGATATTGTTAAAGCAGAAGATACGGGGCGCTCAATTCCAACTGTACAGTGAAGCTGGAAGAAAGAGTAAACCTATCATTACACTTGAATAATTGAGTAAAGGTAGGTGATGTGGTATCCGAGTGTAGGCTGAACCACTAGTCAGCACAATACAGCCTACACAATAACGTACCAAGTAGTCGCAAGCTCCTGAAGATGGATGTATTAACATCTCCAACATATTGAGCAGTAAATTGACATAATAAAGCAAGTGTCATCAAGTTGGTCTACCTTTATTCAAATATCAAGATGATGCACGGTCCAATACGCATAAGAATAATCATTACACATTTAATTAGCACACCAACTAATGCACGTACATAAATTTTTTTACATTAAAACATTTTAAATCGCTCTAACATGTTTCGATCCGAAGATCATCTTCAGGGAGCTACACTGTTCCTTGCTAAAGTCACATTTTTAAAAACACTCACTGATTAATTTCCTTATATTAACTTGTTTCTGTGGCAGCATGTCGTATTGTGTTATGGAGCATAACACACGACACACACCCATAGTCAGGCGCATTCTCAGCACCGTACGACTTACACAATACGACGTGCTGCCACAGCACCAAGTTAATATAAGGAAATTCATCAGTGAGTGTTTTAAAAAATGTGACTTTAGCAAGGAATAGTGTAGCTTCCTGAAGATGATCTTAGGATCGAAACATGTTAGAGCGATTTTAAATGTTTTAATGTAAAAATTTTATGTGTGTGCATTAGTTGGTGTGCTAATTAAATGACTGTACGAAATGACCGGTGCAGCGGTAAAGATAATCATTACACAGTTCAATAATCTATCTCAGATCTTTCCGAATATTTAAAATTGTAATACACGACACAATAATTTCACGCCAAAGTTCGAGTAAATTTTAGCCATAAAAGCAAATGTTTTACAACTTCTAGGCAAGCTTATTTTCTATTGCCTTACAAATTTCGCACACACATCTGAAACGTTTCATTACATATTGGTAACAATTACATGGTAAATGCTTAGGGGAGGAACAGAAGGAATAAGTGAGACCGTAAAAGTGTAAGGTGCTGCCGTCTTGTGGCTTTATAATCTACCGGCCGTCGCCCCAATACTAACAGAGGCGACAGATAGGCCCATACATCTCTACACTTGTTCCTCTACAAAACGCACATTGCTACTCGTACTTTCAGAATGAACGACGCCGACGCATTCAAAATTATTTATCATAGACACAGCAAACAGCAGCAGCAACAGCTACAGCGACTACGATAACAACAACAACAACAAAAGGCAGTAAATAGAGATAAAACCTTGCAGGGACTAAATTGTTATCGCGCTACCAGCCGATTCAATGAACGCCTGGACACCAATGTTCAGACCTGCCCCGTCCCTCTCATCAGGGCCGATGCCAATCAACCCTGATGACAGAGAAAGAGCATGTTTCCGAAACGTTATCTTTTACCCCAGTCGACCCTGATAATAGAAGTAGATCAGGTCTACGAAACTGTTGTTCTCAGCCCACCATCATCGCCAATCCTAGTCCGAAAATAATTTAGTAACTTTTTCACTTGCACAACTTTAAATCTTATATAGGCCTTACATGCGACTTTCAGCCCGCTACTGAAAACAAGTTTCTACTCGCACGAATTATAAAACTGAAGCCAGCAGTTAACACGGGGGTAAAGTTTCACTAGTTGATGGGTTCGTTATTCCTCTGGTTCTCCGAGACTTCCACCTAATGCCCTAGTTAAGAGTGATCGAAGCTACCAGTGTTGTGAATGGGGATTACTGTACCTCCTACCTTAATATAGAAATATGACGACATTTTGATTGCTCGTTTATTTAGAACGAAACGGAAACGTATTGTTTTAGCTCAAATCAGGCGTTAAAGAAACAAATGGGCTAACATTTGGAAGTGTGCACATTTGTAAGTCGGTTAGTCGCGGCGCAAAGATTTGTCACCGAACAATAAAACTGTTAACAACATACTTTACAGTGTCAATGACCACTTTCACTGTGTCCATGAAAAGAGGGTGTCACCCCAGGCCAGAAAATCTAAAGAATATATCGTTAATGCTGGTGTGAACAAATTTTCCCCAAAATCTATAAGCCACCTCAAAATATCAGTTGTCAGAAGGTTGCATAAAGCAAGCTCCATTCTGAGGGCCCCCAAATATTTTGCGTCACTATACAAAATTCAGTTTCCTGGGCGACTAGGATTTGCGCATCCCTGCGTTTATGTCGTGGACGAAGTCACTAGCCTACAGTTTCTTCAAAATAGCGTTCATTAGCAGCTAAAACTTTATTTCCAATAGTACAATGATTCTGACTGCTAAAATGTTTTACTTAAGTCCCTACACCACACAGCAAATTTTGGTCTTACAAGTGCATTGAAATAAAAAAATATATGTATATATCTTTTTTTATAAAGGAAAAAAATCATTTTCTGAAAGCATTCCTACAATGAAATTAGAGAATTTCATCTTGAGATTGCGTAATGGATCACCTTCACCCTTTAAATCCCAGTGGTAACAACATACTACCTGGTGTAACACTAAGAGAATCTTCATCTTAGAGCACAGCGCCTTTATAAGCTTGGCAAGACTCTCACGACAAACAGCATTCACTAACCGTTCCTTATAACAGTCATGGAATTTGGTCTATGTGCGGTAGAAACTGGATTTTTGCACTAAAGTCATTAGCATTTCTTAAGTTACTGCTGGCTTGCATTGCAATTCGAACTATCAACGCTTTTTATACAACATCAAATTTAAATTATCAATAAAACAAAAACACACATGTTGCCGAAACGTAGGGGATTTCCATCTTTTGTTTGCCGGAGTGATGGATAGCAACTAGTATTTTACGGTCTGGCGACCGGTCTTTTCGACATAGGTTTTCTGGGGCTTCCTCCGTCCTCAAGCAAAGTTCTCAGATCCTTACCATGTTCCAAGTTGCTACTCCACACTTATGGTGTTCACACTCTACTAGGCCATACAGGCCCAGAGGGGGAGTATAAGTGCAGCCATACTCTTTCTTTAACGTCAGCACTAGATGAGTGTGGATGGTCAACGTCACCCTCCGGCCTCTTCACCCCCGGGAAAGAGACCAGGTACGAACTATACATGAGAATGAGTGAGTCCCAGGGCTGCTATGGACAAGTGCGGCAAATCTCTTCCCCACCTTGTTTCGATCCCCAGACCGTCCAACCCGTAGACAGTCGCTAAACCAATTACGCTATCCCGACCCACGCTTCTCATGTAACCCCTTATATTTAAATATATCAAAATTAACTTCTTTCTTCCAAACACCGCCACGTTAGCTTGCTAAGTTATGCACATTATCATTAATCAGCAAATCAAAATTCTGCGGCCCTATTTGAAGTCGCCCCTTCTCACCATTCTAACGTCTACATTTTCAAGCTTCTCGTTACAGAAGGACGAACAGGCGAAGCTTTGGAACCTCAGAACAAAGTGACACTCTTTCTCCCCTCCCATCCAAACGAAACAAAGTGTTTCACTTCTCCCACAATCGTCCGATTCGTCTACTCTTCTGCTATTAAGCACACCAGTCATCAAAGGGTCAACACAATATGGCGTGGTTGTTTCATATAGTGGCAAAGTATATATGAGTCATTATGGTACTTTTGCTTCAAATGATGACATTTTTAGACAGTTGGCCTTACAGTCCCGTCTAATGGAAGCCTCTATACACATATTTCGAGTTGACAAATGACTTTATAAAGTTGGTGAGCGACCGATCGATTTGGAATCGGTTACATGTCCGGTACACACAGACAAAGCCTCATCCTGGCCGCACGTGGCTTCCGGATGTAGCAAGGTCCACGAGTTCACAATATGTGGCCACAATAATACAGCTTTCGCATTGAGCATGCACATTTTAGAGGCGTATCGGAGTGTGCAGCTTTCAGGCGTCGCGAGAAAGACACTGAACTTGCATGCAATTTAGGCAAAACTATAGATGCTAAATTGTTTAAATAGAATTCCCCTAAAGTAAATTGATATTATCAAAAATACGTGGCATGATTACGTAGGCCATATTTTATGGAAACTAAAACCTCAATATACATGGATTCATAATTTAAAAGCCAGACTTACAAATAACATCAATATATTAAACCCACCAGTATAGTTGTGTTCATTACTGATGGTAAGGTCAACTATGCCGGACAGGTTTTGGGCGGGATGTCGGACAAAGAGAGACACCCTGGCCCTCCTGGTTGGGGATTTAGCGTGGTGTTAGTATCCTGGAAACACCAGCAACGGAAGACAATGAACCGAAAACGGCGATAAACGCCACAGAAGAAGTGGCTAATGATATCATCATCATCATCATCGTCATCATCATCTGCATGGACTAGAAAATCCGCTTTGTCCCATCTTCGCTCTACTAAGTATATTTAGATGCCGAAGGCTCGGAAATTCATTTGGAAACGTGTTCTTCCTTTTCTCATGTTGCAGGATCTCTCCATACGTAAGCACCTTCAGACCTACCTCTAAATTCCGTGCTTCCGAAGAATTTAAAAGTGGCACCTCATTAGATATGGTTCAATCTTCATCTCACAGCAGACCAAACCAAGTGCTCTTGGCAATATGTGTATTACCGCGTGCATGTAAAAGTAAGAGGTAATTGTACCCTTCACAAATGTGTATGCGGTGGACGTCTCACGTTGAATTATCTCGATATTTTGTATGGTAACTCGTGGTGAAATATTTCGATATTTTGTGACTATCTCTCACGAATTGCCTCGATATTTTTTCGTACGTCTCATGTTGAAGTTTCTGGATATTTTGCCGGAATTTTCACGGTGATTTGCCTCGATATTCTGTCGGCAGTCACATGGTGAATATTATAAACATTTTTTGGGCGCCTCACGGTCAGCTCTGTTATTTTGTTGGATATCTTACGGTGAATTTTCTCCACATTTTGTCCCTTATCCACGGTCAATTATGTCGATATTTTGCGGGCACATCAAAATTAAATACGTAGATATTTTGTCCGATGACACACGCCGAATTATCTGAATATTTTTCGGACACCTCACATTGAATTATCTCGATATTTTGTCTGACGTCCCACTGTGAATATTCCCGACATTTTGCCGGATGTCTTATGGTAAATTACGTCCATATTTTTTCGGAGGTCTCACTGTGAATAATCTCAACATTTTGCCGGAAATTTCGCAGTGAATCTTCTCGCCGTTTCGTGTGGCGTTTCATAGTGATTATTCTCGATAGTCTTCGGGCGTCCCACGGTTAATTATCTCAACTTTTTGTCCAGCGTCTCATTGAATATCCCGACATTTTGTCGGCAATCTTAAGTTGGAAACTGAACGTGCAGACCCCTTATTCTCAGCCTCGACACTATATGGAAGAGAGTGGTCAGTTTCACGGCCAGTGGCTGTACCGAGTGGCAATAATAACAGGTACGACTGGGAGACTAGACAGACCCCAGAGCCGGTCTGGATTCTTTCAACACGGGAAAATTCCTTGCGTTTTCCGGTAGGAAGGGGGGGGGGGCAAATTTTGCCAAGATAAACAATATATAACAAGGTGCTTGTTTAACTAAAATTGTACTTCCATTTTTAACTGACTTCCGAAAGCACTCAAGCACTCTACAAGGGAAATGCTGCTGATTGGGAAAAGTATAACGTTCCAGAATAAACAATAAGATTCCAGTCTTCAGCGATATGATGTCATGCAAACTGGTATATAATCACCGATAGTCTGGAGGAGTTTCTAGCCTCTACTTCCACTTTCTAAGCAGTCCAAGAAGACACGAAACCTAAAGATGGGGGGGTTTCAGGCTCCTTCGAATAGTCTGCAAATATCGGTAACTGTTGGTCTAGAGACACCGAGTGATCGTTCCAGAAGAATTGAATCTTCAAGCAATACCCGTTTTAGACCCCCAAATCTTACAAGAATAAATTAATTTCATACCTAATATACTGCAGAATTTCTGCAGCTCTGTAACGTGACATTCCAATACGTTCTACAAAAAAATGGACAGTTCGCGGCGCTTGTATCTACAGGCTTCGGCTGTAACAACTGTATCACAGCTGTATTGAAGACGAGATTCTTCACATCAAGTGAAAGAAAAGAGCAATGATATTTAAACAACCCGCACAATGGACTATATGAGAAGACGTCGCCACAGCACGGCATTTAAAATACCGTAACTGAAACAATGTATAAAATTCTGACGATCGTAAATAGGCATGGAATTTATTTTCGTTGTTACACCGTGCACGTTGTTGAGTTACTTAATTATTACACCAACTACTACACGTATATAAATTTCTGTGAATTTTATATATGTGCAGTAGTTGGTATAATAATTAAGTAGCGCGCGGAATTCTTTGCTTCTTGGACTTTTAACAACGTCCCGGATTCAAAAATAACACTATTCATGGAGAGCCATAAAAAAAATTAAAACACCGTATTTCAGAAACAGGACAGGTTCCGGTCCTGAGGCTAAAATAGAAATGATGTCAAAACGCACCCAGATTGGTCAGATATGGAATGCTGCTCTAAACCTGAGGGCATGGGATGTCACTCGAACTGGCAGGACAGATACGACTAACGGTCAGTTCAATGGCCATTGGAAAATAACAAATTGCTGACCTAAAATCATAATCTTCAATACACCGACATAAAACCTACACAGACAACAACATTTGTCTGCTGTCGATATGGTACCAAGTTTAAGTGACATCGGATGTCCAGGGATTTGATTGTACCTTACCCTGTCGGGCCAACCTGAAAGCACTTCAGCCACATTTTCACCCTAGATAATGGACAAAGTCTACGCAGTACAGAACTAATTATTCAAATTAAAATTCTGAAACCCGTCTGAAGAACATCATTAGTCTACGTTATATATGAAGATTCATTCCGTACCTCACAGAGAACATAGGGCGCGTATACTAGAGATAGCAGTCGGTGAATGTTGAATAGGAAAATAATGGCAATGGGACTCTTCATTGTGAGTCATATGAAATACGAACCTCAGGAGCGTGTGAAAAAAATGCAGAGCTTACAGAATCAAGCATGGCTGCAAATGTAGGAACCACTGGGCTTGAACGGTTTAGAAACACAACCCTAGATGTTAAACACGAACGGATGGTAAAAGAAAATCTTATATGAGACAAGAATTTCAAACGCATAACTAATGCGAGTCTGTTTGCGTGCACGGAGCGAGGCGGAAGAGTTGAACGTTGTTCGCATGTCGCGTGGACACAAGGGCGAAAGGTCGCTTTACGGTTGCGCTGTCCAGAAACAGGCTGAACGTTTAACAGTATAAATATATTAAAAAAAACAATGAGATGAATGGAAAGATCAAATATTACGAAAGATTAGAACATATATAAACAGAAAAACCTAAAAAGCTACCAACTACGCTGTCCAGGTTTTCAGTAGCCTAAACATAAAAACTGCGTTATAGACGTGTAATGGATTAAGAACTGCTTCGCACACAAATGCACACAGATATAAAAGAAAATAATCTGCAGTTAGTATGTTCTACAATTCCTTTCAGTCACTTTAACAATATCAAACGTATTCCTTCAATCCGTTTTTATAAAAGCCTATGCCCGAAATAAATACAAAAACCTACTGCTCATCTAAGCAAATAAATAATAAATTTCCCCCTGTAATATTATGCATAATTCGTTCGCGTAGTAAAACCAACCAAACGATTGCGGAAATATAAGCACACAGTCTGCCTGCGCAATTCACGTAGTTTATTCTTTTAATAATAAAAGCCAAAGAGATGTAATATTTCTCAACTTTATTTGGTAAAGAACTCCACATGTTTCGGACGATTTAAAGTCCATCATTAGGAGTCTTAATACTGTATTCACAGCAATTGGTATTTGTTATACTAGTTATGTTGACTGTCTGCTAGCGAGGTCAGGATGGAACTAGTAGACAGTCAACAAATGACAAATACCAGTTGCTGTGAATACAGTATTAAGACTCCTGATGATGGACAGTAAATCTGTCCGAAACATGTAGAGTTCTTTACCAAATAAAGTTGAGAAATAGTGCATCTCGTTGGCTTTTATTATAAAAAGAATATATCACGATGCACGGTCCTCTGAATGTCAAAATCACGTAGTTTACCTTCAACGCTGCTTCGCAAGCAGTCAAAAGTTTTCTGTTAGAACGGCTACCTTGACATACCAGTGCAAGATACCCGCGGTCCACTAATCCTATTCTACACAACTGTACAACATTAAAACCTAAGAGCGTATATATTTACAGATGGGTATGGTAATGATTTTGCCGTAACTTTAAAGGCAAGAAAGTTTCCTTTCCGTTGTATGCCATTAATCAGAAGTTAAATTATGCAGCAATACGCCTCACACCAGTGTGTAGTCTGTAGACCCAGCACTCTTTCATATTCAAACATGTATCTTAAAGACAGTTTCCAACACAGAACATTTTCTAAGTGCCTCGGGGTTAACACTAAGTTTGTTCAACGACTCGCTAGCTCATCCTATACTACACAGTTCCATACTTTGGGCTTTTATATAAAATTTCTCTAAAAAAAATGTAGGATAAAGTATTCCGTCTATACTTCATTCTGTTTTGTTCCAAAACATATTTATCCCAACCCTGTGTGTGGACTGTTAAACTTTATTGATTCCTCTCCTATTTAACGTTTTGCAAATTAACTGATTGTATCTCATACCTAATCAGCGCCTTCGTTATTCATACATTCGAAGGGCTGTGAAAAGAAGCGATTGTTTTCCTTTACGATGTATTCTACCGCCACTTTACGAGCTGAAGGAAATCACAAAATTGACATTCTAAACACAGGTCACTTGACACAGATTCTTCACGCCTTAGACACACAGTATAAGAGGCAACAGTCTGAGCACTTCCTGTACAACAACGTACAGGCAACACTCCACGAAATGAAGGCACAGACTTGTGCATCTAAAATGTTCTGTGAGGTAGGAATTAAATTTTCAAATAATCCACTACTTCGAAAGATTTCAGGTTTCAAAGGGTACTCTATATATGCGACACGCACCTGAAAATATCAACCGTCTTGAGTTTTTTTCTTTTAGCAGTCTGTCTTACGACAGGTCCAAAGCCTTTTCCAAAGCGACCTCTCCACGATCTAGAGCTTCCTCCTTCATGTGAAAGTACCCTCTCCTTTCCTTAAGGTCATCCAGTAGCTTCCTACGTCTTCTTCCACGTCCTCCTGTCACTTCTATCCCCCCCTTTTATCATTCCTTCAATAACCTGTTGTAGAAGGCAGTTGCTACACAAAATGTAAACAATCCAGTTAGCCTGCCGTTTACTTGTTTCATGTAGGATATTCCTCTGCTCCTTGACTCTAAGTAATACTTCTTCATTACTCACATGATCGGTCCAAATGCTCTTCTCCACCCTTCTCCAGCACCACATTCCAAAACTTTCCAGGTGTTTCTGATCTACTGCCCGAAACGTCCAAGTCTGAGCACCATACAAAGCTATGCTCCAAATGTAGCATTGTCTGCAGTGCAACTCAAAAATACAATTTCGTTTCAAAGGACAGACGCTTAGCAGCAGCAGCAGCAGCAGCTCAATTAGACAGTCGTACGAGCGTAACTATAATAAGATATTCTCACTTCCTTATCCCTCTGCATTTGTCTGCATATCTTCTCAATTCTTCGTCTACTCCTCTTCCTCCATCTCTTTCCCTTATTCTGTTTCGCTTTCTTATTTTTAACTGCATCTTCGTCCCTCTCTTCCCACTGACTTTAATCCCTCCCTCTCAACCTCTCTCTTAATATTCCCCTTCAAGTCCTCCTCTCCCTCTGTTTCCCATTCTTATATTCCCTACTGCCCGAATCGACGCTCCTTTAGGAGTATACTAAACCCTTACTCAGACAAGTAGTAAAGACTCCCTGGAACGGAGACATGGGATAATCGCACGGCCACCACATGCCAAGAGATAAATACTAGGACACAACCAATTTGGGATTCGAAATCACAGCCACAGAAAAAAATAATATACGATTTAAACTCTTTGATCGCCAGAATCCACACATTCCTCTTAAACGCACTGCAGTGCAAATTGGTCGGTTACAGTGTTTTTGGTGCTTCAGTACACCTTATCTTGTCGTTATAGGCCTACTTGCAGTATAGCAACAAAGTGAACATGCCTCTACCTTAGTACATGATTAGCATATCCACTGTCAAATTACCCAGGGGCTAGTAACATTGAATGCAGTAGTGGCATAAGCGATCCATTTCTTATGCCTACTGAATGACACAGACATGAGAACAAAGGGCTTGTTCTCAGATATGATCGGAAAACAACAATTGCACCGACAGAGGTGACCGTAGTCTTAGGCCGATCGTATAGTAGAATATGAGAAGGTCGTGTTTGTCTCTCGCCCGGAAGTTTCATCGCGCAAACTAAGAAATACGATCAATTAACTTGTATGAAAAATGTACTTTTGCAGTGATTGGGTATAATGGATCCTCACTTAACATGACGATCAAACCGAAGTGCATAATAACTCTCTTCAAAATGACTAAGCATACTAACAAGTACGGTTAAGGATAAGGTAAAGCACAACTTGCACAGGCCTGTAGAGCCTCGGAGATTTCCAGGAGGTTTATGTTCCCAGATTTCATGACAATCGGCCCATGAAGGTGGCAAGGTTGTCAACCCTACGCACCGGCCACCTTTACCCACAGGAAATATTCCTGGACCTCAATGCAGTTAGAGGCTGAGTCAACACCAGGGTCATAGTGCGTTTGGAAGGATTATGGCAATGAAAAACCCCAGCGACTTCATCGGTAATCGAACCCGCGACCTTCCGGCTTGTAGCGCAACAAACAAGTACGAACAAAAACATATATGCATAGCAACACACAGTGTCCACAACTGTTGACAGGCGCTATGCCTGAGTTTCCGTGGCTTTCGACTGTTACATATATGTATGTATAATTTGAAGAAAATTGTAACAAGTAGGAAGTTTTCACAAACGCAAGTAAAAAAAACTGACTTACTGCGAACTTCTGCCCCTTTTTACCCGTTTTTACTCAACACGTTGACTTTAAAATAAACAGTATTCCCCTTCCCCCGTGGTGCTGCGGCCCAACGCGGGCCATGGCCTCCTCATTCTTGAGGTTTCTAGATCACACAAAACGACGCATCACAGTCGGTAGGACTCCTCTGGACGAGTGATCAGCTCGTCGCAGAGACCTCTACCTGACAACACACAACACTCACAACAGACAAACATTCATGCCCACGGTGGGATTCGAACCCACGATCTCAGCAGGCCAGCGGCCTCAGACCTACGCCTTAGACCGCGCGGCTACTGGGAGCGGCAAAATAAACAGTATGGCTTACTAAATTAATTGTATTATATTTACCAATATATATATAACTATCATCACAAAAGTTATTGTCTTTCTGTGTGATGCACACATGCTGGAGCTATTTTCAGATATTAGCCCCCAAAGAAGTAGAAAGGTGTACAACAATGGAGCATAATAACCTTCCAAATTTATTATCTGATACCTCAGACACCCCATTCGGTGTCACGTCAGTTACTAAATAACTAACCCATTGGTGTGTGAAGCTAATTTTACAGCACCAGTCGCAGAGCGTGACAATAATTTGTCATAATCATTTTCGTTAACTGTCCAACAGAACGAAATATTTGAAATAAAATTTGTAGACAATAATAAAGCACTCACTTTGCCCTACGTTTTCAAGCGGCTTTCGAGAAAAAACCGATTCAGATCCGTCTCAGACCTGAGACACAGGCACAAAAAATTGTACTCAACAGAGATTTACACAACGCGTGCAAAATTATGTCGAAATTCTGTCAGTGGTTTATGAGAACACTTCAAAGCCTAGTGGTTACTATATGTACTGCCTGGGTTAACATTAAAACCTGAAAGTTAAATCTCAGCCTTTTCCCCACACAATGTATTTATATTCAGTGCGATTCTCAAAACAGCGATTCCTTCCCTGAACAGCACTTACCGACTGGTAAGGGATAAGGGTCCTATTTGTAGCCAGGAACGACAAAACATTCCAGAGAAGCCAATCCCTAGGCTAGACCAAGTCGCCGAATGCAAAGACAATGGACAAAGCTATACCAACGAAATGAAATATACATAAGAAACGTACTGTTGTTTCGTCATATAAATGAGGTCACAAATACCTTATTGGACACGTGACTTACATTACTAATAAAGCAACCGGACGCGCTAGGGAAACGTTAGGGGACTTCCACTTTGTGCTTGTAGTACTGTCGACCTGAACTGAGTATCTGGAAGATCCTGCGATCGACAGCCCCATTTAATCCACTGCTATATTTATTGTACTGTACAATTTTTGTCTGACTTGTAGAATAATTTCTACTGTATATTTAAGGTTATGTACATTTTTCCGCAAGAAGCTAATATCATCGCAGCACAATACTATCTGATCGTAGTCATTCATTTCGAGCCCTGCTCTTTCCAGTTGTAGCTAACCTTTCTGTAAATGAAACATTGGTCAAAAAGAATGGTAAGACAATGACTTCTTGTAGCGTCACCGGCTGATGTAAACATCTGAAATGTAGATTAAACGGTTAAGTTGGATCGTATTCGGAATGATGCAGCATTGTATTAGCCCCGCAAAAAGCAACAAGGCCCCTTTCTTATATCATTAAGATTTTCACAAACTCTACAAATGTAAATGCTTGCTCTCTTGTTTTCAAAAGTCGTACTCACAGTCACGTGACATGCACAGGAAAGAACTGTCGTCTATCTTGTCTTACCTGAAACAAAAAAAAGGAATCATATTATGCATTTGCACTTGTGACTTTCGCAGCAACTGTATGCGAAATTCGATCAAACAGCAATTTACATTAACGTATTATTAATTAAAATCCAACTAGATGCAACAGTATGCAGTCTGATTTATTTTACTGCAAAATCACTCTACATGTTTCGGGTGTCCACCGCTCCCGTCATCAGGAGTACTAAATACTGTAACCGCAGCCTTCCCTCTACCTCCATCCAACGTGGCCAGGTCGGGACTGCAGTCTCGACCTGGCCACGTTGGAGGGAAGTAGCTGAACCGATATTATGACCTGTACCGGAGGTTGCGGTTACAGGTTTTAGTACTCCTGATGATGGGTGCGGTGGACACCCGAAACATGTAGAGTGACTCTGCAGTAAATAAATATCTACATACTGTTGCATCTGGTTGGATTTTTATTAATACTGAATTATGATGCACGGAACCATGAGCTTAAAAAATTACATTAACGTGTCAACAAAAGCATATAGTCCTATAATTGTAAAATCTTGAGTGACCACCACAACACGATAAAATATGATTTAGCGAAAATATCCATTCAGAAGTTGTAAAACTTCGGAAACCTTGCAGTGATAGTACCAAGTGGAAATTATATACACGATTTTTACGGATGCCACCCCCTTGTGCTAATTAATGATAGTGTTGATATGTTCAGTCGGAAACAATTTGACTTGTGTCAGACTGAACACATAAAAACAGTCACTTTCACGGTTAAAACGTTCAACTTGTAATTTGGCCACCCTAAACCAATCCATAAGTTTGTGCCAGATAACAAAAGCTATTTATTCACTAAAAAGTGTACATAAAGTGGAAGTTCCTTGTGATTAGCAGGACACCTGCTGACAGAACACCTGCTAACAGAACATCGCTGTTTAATCTTGCTTCATATCCGACAAACCCGATACTCTATTTTAGCACTCACACATAATGTAAGCTGAACTTCAGACAATGCCTCACATGCGTCACTCTTTATACACCCACACCTTGTCGAATTTTCAGGTTAAAAATTACTCATTCCGTCATTTTACGCTACACAATGTACCGAGTCGAAAAAGCGTTGTCAAATAAACAAAAGAAAGCATTAACTAACCAAACATGGCGAGCGCAAAGGCAAATTAGTAGATTATGTGGGCCTAGTAATGAATCTGTGGACGCTGGTGTTCCACAGATAGCCATCCTACCGACAAGCTAAGAGATCCTGCTTCTCTCTGGAAGGGGCAGCAGTCCTTACGACAACAACAGCACATAGCGCACAGTGCAATTCACATCAGCAGGTAGGTCGGTGTTGTGGTCCCAGCAGAAGCCCTTCGCACGTCAAATTTATCAGTCAAATATGCAAACACCATATTCAGATAGTTGAATAAAGAGAGACCAACTTGATGTCAGTTGCTTTGTTATTTCATTATTTACTGCTCAACATGTTTCGGATGTTAATACATCCATCCTCAGGAGCTTACGACTTATTTGATTAGTTATTTCATGGGTTGTATTGTTCTGGTTCGATGTGTGTTGGTGTTACGTTGTGGTTTGGCTGGGGTGGTGTGGTATCCGGATGCAGGCTTCAGCTGAAGCCTGCATCCGGATACCACACCACCCCATGAAATAACTAATCAAATAAGTCGCAAGCTCCTGAGGATGGATGTATCAACATCCGAAACATGTTGAGCAGTAAATAATGAAATAACAAAGCAAGTGACATCAAGTTGGTCTCTCTTTATTCGACTATCAAGATGATGCAGGTTCAATAAACATAAGATTCGCCATATTCAGAATCAGAGGCAGAAATATATTTATTATTCCACATGTCGTGGGATTACAACTGAAGAAAAGTATCATAACAAAGGAAAGGAATGATACTTCAAGGAAGAAATATGCAGCAATAGGAACAGTGACACACAGTCAAGTAGCAGTGCAAAATTGAATGAAATTTATTACTATGTACATCCAACCAGAATAATCCTTAAAATCCAACGACGTTTGGAATCACTATTAAAATATTCCGGAGAAGAAACGACAAGACGAAAGAAACTTGCACTACAAAATTTGTAAATATGCCAAAAAAAATGTTAAAGGCAATCGCAACCTCTACTTAAACATTAAGTCCCCAAAACAGAAAATTACAGGAAAAAAGAATTTAAACTGCTGAAAACAATATTTTAAAAATAAGTAGCAAGATATCAAAATAGTACAAGATTAAGCAGAAAGAGCCACGCAGTCTTAGGCAACTGGTCTGCTGTCGCTCACTTGCTAGGATTGTGGGGTTGAATCCCGCCGGGTGCATGGATGTCTGTCGTTTGTAAATGTTGTGTGTTGTTAGGTAGAGGTCCCTGCTACGAGCCGAACCCTCATCCAGGGAAGACCTACCGAATCTGTGTTACTGAGTGCGAGGAAGTGCAACATTCACCCAGAGAGAAGGTAGAAGAGGACGGACTGAAAAAAATACAAAGTAATGACAGACAGGATTTCGAACCTCAGAAATAAATGAGGGGACAATTCTGAGAATTTGGCGGGGGGGGGGGATCTCAACACAGTACTATGAACTAAGGCCTATGAGGAAAAGTAAATGTTGGAAGACCTGAAATAGATGGATTAACCAAAAAGGGTAATGTAAGAGGATATTCAAAATACAAACTAAAAATAAGCCATCATGCCCATTGAAGTCAGAAAGTGAAGAGATTACTTTTTACTGCAAAAGAAGGAGTAATTACGAGTTGCAAAACAACGTTGCGATATAAAGAGCACATTCTGTGTCTAACAATTTGAGGTGGTCGGGTGTGATTTGTATTTCAGGTATTATATTCATTTGGCTTCATCAAAGCGTAAGAGAAATTTTCCCAATATTACGGCACACTGCAGTACCGAATAATGCATGACCCAATCACAATCAACTGTCATTTCTCACTGCTCAATCATCGTACACAATCAACCGGAACGGAGGACCGTCATCGGGAGGCTGAACGGATGCGTGAAAAAGTGATTTACAAACCACGGCCCAATGCAAGAGGTAAAATTACAGTTCGCAAAGCATTGAAACACAATTTTCTTATTCTATGAGGAAAATCAAGTGTCATTATACGTACGTGTCCATCCGTCTACACAAGTCGACGAAAGAAACCGGCAACGTCAACCAACAGCATTTCTTCTGAACTACACCTTAATCAGCTGTTACAACACGGCGAATTTGTGGACTGACATCAGATTAACACAAACTTCATTGCATAGTCGGAATAGCGACTCGCTACGGGTTGGACGGTCCGGGGACCGAATACTGGTGGGAGCGAGGTTTTCCACACCCGTCCAGACTGGCTCTGGGCCCACCCAGACTCCTATACGGGTACCGGATTAGTCCAGGGGTTTAAGCGGCCGAGGCGTGACGTTCATCAACCACACCCATCTAGCGCCGAGGTTAAAGAAAAAGTACAACTACACCTCCACTCCCCTCATGGCCTTCGTAGCCTCTTCCAGTGTGAATTTCACCTTTCACCTTTACCTTTACCTTATTTTCAATGTCGTTCCGTTGTATTATTGATTAACTGGACATAACCTTCGTGGCCGTGCGGTCTAAGGTGTGGGTCAGCGAAGACTCGCTTGCTGGGATTACTGATTCGAATCCCGCCTAGGGCATGGAGTCTGTCTCTTGTGTGTTGTGTGCAGTCAAGTAGAGGCCCCTGCGTCTGGCTGATCACTCGTCCAGAGGAGTCCTGCCGAGTGTGGTGTGTCTGAGTGTGATCGCGGAGCCTCAATAATGAGGTGGCCCTGGCCCAAAAGGGGCAGATGCACCATGGGATGGGGGCGGGACATAACCTTCCGTCAAGCATTACACATGTGATTAGTGGTTACTTAACTGATGGTAATACACACGTTTCGACCCGTTCAGTTCCACTACAAGGGTTTTGTATTAAGAATTTTACAGTATAATCATGCTATACGGTAACTGACACTATCAATATCAAGCACGTCTAACCCTTTAAACGCCGAATTAAATCCCATCTTCCCTTTGCTAGCATTATTCGGAGTTCACCATATTCTCCACGTTAGCAGGAGAAGGGTTAATATTAAGTTCAAAATTAAACATCGTTTAAAATATTTCGTCAGTTTTTGTTTACTTCAGAATGCCTACGCACAGTGCACGGAAAGGTGCTGCTACTGGATGACATTAATCAAAAGACAAGGTACTGGAATCTCAGACAGGACTCAGTAGATCGTACTGTCTGGAGAACTCTATTTGGCAGAGGCTATGGAACTGTCTCAGGGCACACTACGCAATGAAAGAATATGCGTCCATTATTGCCACAATAAACTACACGTAACGTAACATCAGTATCTACTGTAACGTAACTGTCTAAACATCTACGGGATAAGATTCGAGAAGTGAAGTACCGTCATCCAGAACGTCCAGAACCGATGAGCCCCACAGAATCTCCCTTCCAATCGATTAGTATATTCAGTCTCTCACAGCTTACATGACCAAGCTAAAGTTATGATTATTGCTATTCGGTCCATTCGGGGTCCTAGTTCGCGGAGTCAAAAATGCCGAATCTTGTCACTCAATTCCATCCCATTCCGAAGTGTAGGATGAGTGGATCCGTACCTCCACTATTTCTATATGCATCCTTGGTACTGGGCTCAGGCATAAACGCAACTTTAATTTATCTATGTTACCTTAACGGCACGTCGATTTCAACCTTGAAAAATGTTATTAATTTAAACAACTCAGGGCTCAGGGCGCCACACAGCTGGTACACCTTCGACAATATGAATATAAAGGACAATATCCCAACTTATATCAATACTGCGTTTAATTTAACGGTGGAATATAAATTATCAGAGGCTTTTACCCATCTGCAAAACATATTCTTAGTTTATTTTCTGACGTTTAAAGTACAGAGGAAAACAGACCATGCTAGACCGAAGGACAGATGGGCTGTTTAAATATGGGGTGACGATATACGCTGAAAGTAACGTGAAATCTGTGAAGACAGTAGCAATATATACGCCTGTTAAGCATCTGAACAGGAAAACAGTCGATGCAATCTCTACAGCTCCGCAGAACTATGACAACAAGGAAATGAATGACGTTAGTACATGGAAGAAAAGATGTTATGACCAAACCAGCAGCAAACGAAGAAGTGACGTTAGTAGAACGAAGAAGAAAAGGTGTGGATCCGGAGCGGGCTGTATAACACACGAATACGTGGAACGACGGATTAAATATCTGGTTGGTACGAGCTTAAATCCCTATATTTTGTCAGAAAGTTTAAATATTACCAGCAACAGACCGGAAAAGAAACGTCTGTATAATGTTCCAGGATAGACCAAACTAGGGACCAAGCAGCTAAATCTGGTGACAAAGGATATCATTATATGACGAAGAGATGGTTCGACCAAGTAGATAAGGTCAGGATAAGATGAACTACAGCCTGAAAACTCGGAGCTATATACTCCACATCTAAGAGAAAACGCGTGTTTCGTGGGGACACTTTAGAGCTAAAATAAGAATTTATCCCACTGCGTTTGTCAAACACTTGACCTGTATTGTTCCCGTGACCCATGGCTGAACAAAAGAAGCAATTTCAGCGAGTGAAGAAGTACATTACAAGAGTCTTGCATTTCTCCGGTTGTCCTGCACACTGGTTCATCACCTTCTTTCATAACTTACGAACCGGTGTTAGAAAAGAAGTGAGCTAAGGAAGATCGGAACAAATAATGTGGACTGTGGGCAGTTCACATATTTGCACTTTTCAAACTTCATGCAGTCTGTCTAATGTCTAAAGGAATTACCTAATCAATCCAATTTGGAGTATTCCTTGAAAATCCGATAGCTTCTCAGATACTGAAGGTATACACTGATTTTTTAAAATTTGAAATTATGGTCTATTTCTAAGATCCGTTTAATTTTACCTTTCTATATGACGAGAAGTCTACAATATACAGGGCGTTTCATAATGTACTCCGAGATTACAAAGATTTATTATAGGAAAACCACAGGACACGTATTTACCAAACCTGTACAGATAGAAGGAACAACTAAAAAATTTTTTTCCCAGTAAGTTGTTTTTTATCGAAGTTCACATTTCTGCCGCTAGGCGATGCGAGTGTATGTAGTGAGATAATGGCCGCTTCGGGGGAGAAGTCGTTTCGTGTGTTGGAATATCATACGAGTAAGTCTGCGGTTACTGTGCAAAGTGCATTTCGTGCAAAGAAGGCGAAGATATTCGTCCCACCATTACCATGTGACCTCGCTGACCTAAAGGCACGGATCATTGCAGCAGTGAAGAATATCGATACACTCATATTGACGCGTGTGTGGCAAGAACTTGAATATTGTATCGATGTATGCCATGTCACCTATGGTGCACACATCGAACATCTCTAGTTGTCAAAAAAAAACTTTTTCAGTTTTCCTGTGGCTGTGAACAATTCCATTAAGGTAGGTCTTTGGGTTTTCTTGTTATAAATGTTTGTAATCACGGAGAACATTACGAAAAGCCCTGTATGTGTCATGCTGAAGTCTTACAACGTAAGGATATCGGACTCCCACCTAACCCAAAATGTGAAGGACCCCGGCTAACTGACGTATGCGACTATTTTCTCACAAAAGAACTCGCATCTTATCTCCTCACATGGCGTCCACCTCGTCCTTCCGCAACCGGAATACATGCCACAAGTTTATGTTAAATTACTTCATGGAAAATTATAGGCCGATTCTTGGTTTACGTACCGAATTACTATCCAACAAAGGAACCGTTTTCAGTCATAATATTTTCGTACTTTCCGTGCACCAGACAGTTACTAACCTAAGTCCAACACAATGCACTTCTCTGAACTCTGTCTTCACTTCGACAGTACACATCGTATTCTGCCATAACTGAACTTCAGTTGCAACATAGGACTGAAAAAATTCAAGAGTACTGAATGCTAATAAAACACTGTGCTACAACTTTATATGTGCGTACGAAGTAGGCCGGGTAGCTCAGTCTGTGTAGCGACTGACTAAGGGCTGGACGGTCCGGGATCGAATCTCGGTGGGGACGAGATTTTCCGCCTGTCCAGACCGGCCTTGGGGCCCGCCCAGACTCCTCTACAATGGGTACCGGGTCTTTGCCGGCGGTAGAGGCGGCCGGAGCGTGGGACTGATCTCCCACCCCATCTAGTGCCGAAGGTCCTAGAAAAGAGAAGAGGTGTACCTCTACTTACCCCAAGGGTCTGTGTGGCCTACAAAAAGAGTGAAAACCTACCTATGTGCATACGAAACACGACAACTGGACACACCCTTCTTCACAATAGTTCCAATTCTCCAAGTTAATATCCATGCTGTGTATGTATAACTTGTTCCTATGTTTCATATACTCAAGAGCTGCAATTTGTAGGTTACTGATGTTAAACCAGTGTTATTTATTTCTTATATTTGGTTTGTCTCTGATAATGGCACACAGAAGGCCGAAACTTGTAGGAGATTAATAATAATAATAATATGCAATAACAATATGTGAAAATTATTTACAATTGCACTTTACTGGACTTACTAACCATGTTTAATTTATTTATAGATTAATTAATCGACTACCTGCGTAAAAGAGTCCCGCTTGAGAAGCAAATTTTTGTTCAGCTAGTCAAGAAATTTCTACCATTTAATGATGAGTGACTGGTACATGAGGCAAACAGAAGAGACGCGCTTTGACTTGGAACTCTGTTCCGGGTGCCTGTGAGCTTCTGCTTAGAGCACATGTGTAGGTTGACTTGTATTTTAGTGGGGAGTTGGGCAAGTCTAGCTTCCATCCATTTGGGAGCTCACCAGAGTGGTTTAGGTCTGAGACGAGGGAAAAACCTCTTGTATCCTTGCTAATGGAACACGATCCTTCGCATTGATCAACGCCTCATCCTCACAAGCAAGCTCGTGGAGCGAAGCTCTGAGGTGGGGGGGGGAGGCATTCACCGTAAGTCTTCAAGAAACACACGGGACACAACGCGACCGCACAAGGCGGATCTTGCTGAACCACGACTACCACAACGAAGCCCACTTGGAGCTGTGGAGAAAACATTTTGGTACATATCGTTCACTTAGAACATCCGGTCTATGACAAAACGAAGTTAGGGTAAAGGAAACATAGTTAAGAATTTGTTGAAATTGTTCCGAAAAGCGTGCACTTTAAAGTTTTGATTACACTTAAGTAGATCAAAGTTTCTGGGAATAAGTCAGCCTGCCACTTTTCCTTCAGATATTTCCGTCAACATGGGGCAGCCACAGATAACGATCCGAATGCTACTACATGAAACGGAATCTTTTTTGCAAATTAAAGACCTGTTCAGTAAGCCAAGAGAATTTGTGGAAACGGAAGTTCATCACCAACATCGTCACAGATCCCTCTTCTGAGCCGTCTGATTTCATTCCAAATCCTCACACACTATTTATTGTGCAAGAACTTTAATATTTTCCTGCCACCTACGCTCAGACCTGCCACGCCATACTCGTCCCTTCAGCTTCACACAGGCAGCAATCAGTGTCCGTTCGCTTATTACACGAGTGCGAAATCTGACATTAGAAGTGTCAGGTAAAATACTGAATTTGATGTTTGTGTGACCGTGCATCACTGATACAATAGTATAAACAACCAACTAGATGCAACAATAATAATTTTATTAATAATTTCAATCAGCTCAACATGTTTCGGGCGATAATTTTGCCCATCCTCAGGAGCACTAGGCTGTGTTTACAGCTTGTGGTACTGGTGACCTTGTCACCAGCAGGCAGCTTCTTCGGTACTTTATAACACAGCTGTAAACACAGCCTAGTACTCCTGAGGATGGGCGAAATTATCCCCCGAAACATGTTGAGCTGATTGAAATTACTAATAGATTGTTATTGTTACATCTAGTTGGTTGTTTATACTATTGTAAAATACTAAAGTATAGTCACCACGATTCCGCAAATTAGCATAGAACACAGCGTAGCACAGTGCTTATTGGTACAGTTGCGAATTCTATAGAAAATGCCGTAAGAAATTTCAGGCGATTAACTGGGTGCGGCCGCCAGACCGAAAGGTTTCGTGCCGCCGCAATACTGCCGTCTTATATGCTGTAATTTTCAATACGTGTCCAAACGCGGTATTTGGGAACAGACCGTTAGTGTCGCCCCCATCTGGAGAGTCAGGACGGTCGCTACAGCAGCGGCGATAGTCTATCAAAAAGACTGTTGGATGCGAAACATCGCTGACGTTATTTTGACCTATTTCCATCGTCACTGCAAACACAATAAAGCACACAACCTTTCAAAAACATACTGCTTAAGTCCTCAAGTGAAGAATAGTGGGCTCTGGTAGAATGCAGGTTCAAACTTGGGTTTCACCCCCCGTTATTTGAAGCAATATAGAGAACTGGAAGCTTATGAGAGACTTGACCGTGTCACTCCGATCCTGCTGAACGTTCAAGTCGTGCTGGACGTGACGCCGCGTCCATGAGTAAGCATTTATCAGAGTTTCGAAGGACTGTGTTGATTTCGTCTTCATGTTTAAGCAGTCCGAACAGATTAGCCGCGCGGGGCGGCAAGGCATATGAAACATTTCGGAACGCAACGTAGTCCATTTTATTTAAAGGCCCAGGTCGTACCGCACAGTAAACATTTGTCTCCTCGGTTATAAAAGCCAATCGTTGAGGGATGTATAGGGAAAACTTCAATGTTTCTCCTGAGACAAGTACAGGAGATATAAATATGCTGTGGGAAGAACGAAGAATTTTTTAATGTTAAGACTAGTGATAGACACAGTAAACGCTAGGCTTTAAAAGGTTAAACTCGCCAGGATTTTAATAAAAATTAAGCACAAATTTAAGAAAAACTCATACTTGTAGAAAAAATATCAAACCATATCATAATTACTGAATTAACAGATTTTTATTACATTGTTCTTTCCTGCTGGTGTACGTTGTACGTTACGACAGCATACATTTTCCAGCCGTGAGTCAAGTGAAGAAAAATTCATTTCAAGTTTTGAAAAAAAAAAAAAAGAAATCTTCGACAACAAGCCCGGCCAAATTCCGTAACTTGCAAAGGACGCGCGACATGGCCTTACACACTGCAAAGGCGGGTCACGTACGAAGATCCCTAGCAGAGGCACACGTCACTTATCCTTCACGCACGCCTTCATTCTCTTTCTTTGCTTATACTTTCCTTTCTTCACCCTTTCATTTTTCCTCCCATTAATTCCTCTCATCGCTCTTTACTTAGACTACGGAAAGTATGTTAAAACAGAACATGACATATCTGCCTCCGTGATAAATGTCTCTCTACTGAAGTGTTCTCAGATTCAGTAGGCAACACTTCTTGAACCACTATAGCTGGAAACAAACACAAATGCGGCTGTAAAATCATGCGCAGTAGCCAAGGAAGTCGAACGCTCCCTCTCTCGCTACAAGCATCATTCAGAAATCAACTAAGCTGCTGTACAACAATCTCGTTGCGCTGTTGCCCATGTAACAAGTGCCTAATCGACCCAACCGCGGATCAACTGTGAACATAAAGTGCGCTCCCGCCTCAGGCTGAACGAACATTGACTTAAGGATCAGCAAACAATCGGAAGAAGAAAATATTTTTTTGACTGCTAAGCCGTTTCGATTGGAAATACCAACATTTCGAACGGCCATAGTGCCTTCATCTTCAGGGTCAAGCAGTCCAAGAACATTCAGTCACACTGTTATGATAACATCGATATTCGCCAAGTGCACATTAAGCTCCGAAATATGTAAGGGCTAATCCCATGTTTGTAAAAGTAGCGGTATGTGTTTTACAGATGTTGTAATTTTGACATAATTCGTCTACCCGTCCTCGAGATATTAATTTTTTCAACTTCTCGTTCAAGCACATCCATAATGCGGGTTAAAAATTGTCCCGGATTCACAAGAGATACAACCAGACAGACAGCGGTCCCAAGTCTCAGGTTCCAGGTCCCAAGTCTCAGGTTCCAGGTTCCAAGTCCCATTCTTCAGGTTTTTTAAAGAATATAACGACATTATATTTCCCACTAGGTCCCACGTAACAAAATATAAAGTCCGTGACAGAAAATATATCATAATATATTATTTACTCCACAACGTGGGAAGTTTGCAGTTAGGGTAGCCTAAACAATCTGATAAGGTCTAAGCGCCGAAGCATGCGAAGTAAATGAGAATAACACAAAATATACAGACTTACGAGCTGGATATCACCGGACGGAACCTTGGTCACCGAGTACTTCCCACACATCATCACAATCCAATATAAGCGTGCAAATGTAATTATATGTAGCACAGAATAACAGCAATTTCCGACGCTGATAGATTGGCCAATGGGACAACAGCAAAGATACTTCGGGGTGAATAGGTCGTGAGAACAGAGAAATAGCTGGGAGAATAACACTATTCATTAACTTAATTAGCATACCAATTAATGCACATACATAAAATTTTTTACATTAAAACATTTAAAATCGCTCCAACATGTTTCGATCCTAAGATCATCTTCAGGGAGCTAAACTGTTCCTTGATAAAGTCACATTTTTAAAAACACTCACTGATTAATTTTCTTAAATTAACTTGGTGCTGTGGCAGCATGCTGCCACAGCACCAAGATAATATAAGGAAAGTACCAAGTTAATATAAGGAAATTAATCAGTGAGTGTTTTTAAAAATGTGACTTTAGCAAGGAACAGTGTAGCTCCCTGAAGATGATCTTAGGATCGAAACATGTTGGAGAGATTTTAAATGTATTAATTTAAAATAATTCATGTATGTACAGTAGTTGGTGTGCCAACTAAGGGACTCTGCGAAATGCACGGTACAACGATGAAGACTATTTATTGAAACCAAAATTTATGCACTATGTTGTGTAAATTATATCACACACTAATTTTCACACCGGCGCCTTTCGTCATCCACTGATGCCGTCTTCATGGAGATCAGTCTTTACTGCTGTTTCTTCTCAACACATCCGTATAGTCGTTTCATATAAGGGACTTTGGAATGGCTAAAAGCACTGTTACATGTTCACAATTTACAGCTCACAGATGCACTTTCTTAAACAATCACTTGATAAGACTGATGTTGTGATAATGATCAGGCGTATTTGGAGTGCGTGTGCGAAGGCACCTCTTTCACTACTAACTTGCATATATTTGTTGCTGAGACTGTATACATTTCTGAGGTGGGTGAAGTCAGCAATTTGCATTTTCGGGAGAAATTTTCAGGTGGATTAACAGACTCTTTCGGTACCAACAACAGCACAGTTCAAATATTATTTTTTTTCATTCCTGATTAGCTCCTACGTGTTTCGGCTTAACTACGATCATCATAGAGCTTACATCTACACTGCTAAAACGGTGATAAGACGTCTTATTGCTGTAAGTTTTAGTAATTAAGGTGCACGCTCCCTGATGATGGCAGCTAAGCCGAATTATGTAGGAGTTAATTAGGAGTTAAAAAATAATAGTAAAATTGTGCATTTGTTGATGGTGAAAGATCCTATCAGTCACCTCACAATTCATGGAACGAACAATACAACACTTTCAGAGGGATATTAGAAGATACGCCATTCTGTAACCAAAAATGTAATTCGGTAAATTCCAACTTCAGCATTTAAGGTGAATATGAAAAGAAATGAGGGGATTTCAACTTATATTTTACTTCAAATGTTTATAGTAATTTCTGTAACTAATCATTTGCAAAATATTAAATTTATCGTAGTTAAATGTACGCGTTGTTGCCCAACGGAACGAGTGTGGCAACGCGGCCACATGAATTTGTCTCTGTCTGAGCCGATCAACGCCAACTCACTAGCCGTATGCTTTCTACTGTAGCAGTGCAAGAAACATCGACGTTCATCAGTCAACAAGCACGTTTCCTTTGCTGATGCTCCCCTGACCTACCCACGAGTTGCAGCTCTCTCTTGTTTGTCCAGCGTCACTCTTAGTCTGTTCTACCCCTCCATTTCAACTCTTCTTCCGATCCTACCGATATTTTCTGAAATAACACGTGTGATCCATCAACACGCAGCAGAGACGAGACTCTAGTCTTACTGCCTGCCCCAATCCCTCACTGTCATCCATCATCATACAGAAATTGAAACAGTTTGTCTACATACGTAGTTGTTAGTTACGCTTCTGTCACATCAAAGGGTCTACACTGTAGATTAATGAGGACATTACTAAGTGGGTGAAAGATTGAGCGCAGGGCAGAAATGTTGTAATATTGTAACAGGGAATATAACTCAACTTCCATATATATATATATATATATAGTCTTGATAACCCGTTTCGTAAAGCAATGTGTACTGTATCTTAATTGCCCATCCCAGTGGCCTTAGTGTAAGCCTCCGGCTTCTCACTTGCTGGGAATTCGGGTTCGAATCCCGCCGGGGGCATGGACGTCTATCTGTTGTTAATGTTGTGTGTGTTTTCAGGTAGAGGTCTCTGCGTCGGGCTCATCACTAGTCCAGAGGAGTCCCACCGAGTGTGGTGTGTCTGAGTGTCATCGTGAAGCCTCGATGTTAAGAAGGCCTTGGCTCACTAAGGGTGTTGCGTTATGAGAAAAATGTATTTTAATTGCAGTGCTAAATAATTATCTGAAATTCTATACTGCTACAAGGCACTAGTTTGGAGTGGAAGTTGTATCTGCAAGGTGTCATATGAGTGATTTAAGGAAGCTGCTGCGCTCTGGACGAGATCTTCGTTCTTCTGGGATGTCAGGCGGCGTAGAATGATGGTAAGTTACCGACGTTGCGGGACAACCCATCGGTCTCATTTCAAACATTAAGCAGTTCAAGAAGAATTCTTCATGGACTGTTTGAATATGGGACCGAGAGGTTATCCCGAAACGTCGGTAAGTTACCAATCTACGCTGCGTAACATCCCAGAACATCGATGATCTCATTAGGTGTCACACTTAGGCAAAAAGAATGGAAACTTTTTCTGTTAATTCTGAAACTACGGTGCTGGCGTTATTTCTGGACACAAACACTCATATGTCCGATCAAGAAATTCGTGACAGGTTCGTCTGCACAACAGCCCGTCACTATGCTCTATCCTAAAAAAATAAGTCCCGTCCATAATTCCATACCTTGCACTATACGATTTATTTTAATACCGCCATCTCTAGTCTCTAAAGTGATCACCATTTGTTATGGCTGTTCGATCAAATTTTGTATGTCTTGATTGTTGCACCACTCGCCCGCCTTTTTTCCTTTCAATAAATAGCACCAATAATATGATTTGTGCAAACTCAGTACCGTATCATTAAGCAGTCTCCCCCATACTCCAGTTAATTCACTCTCTTAGGCACATCTACTCTCTCATAAGCACCGTTTTCTCGCTCACGAACTTCCATATGCACACAACTGTACATAAAACAGCAGAAAATGGACGGGATGAGAGAGGCCTCGCCTTAAGTGTGTAAGAAACAGTCACGAATACCGGTAACATATCAGTTTTGAGTACTAGTTACGTCTGGGCATTGTGACCTTCGTCTCGAAAGATACTAACAGCCCCTTCAAGCTTGAAGGTACAGCAGATTTGATTCTTGCACCACGAGGAACGAGGCACCACTTGTCTCCCAATCTATAGTACAAGCTACACGGCGTCACACACCAGCATAGATCTTCACGGTCACCGCAGTAATAACTTCAAGTCAAACAATATGTAAATTTATTACTTTACTTTCTGCAGCTAATATACATACTGTGCGCACAGGACATAAGGTACGGCCGAATTTGAATTAACAAGTTTGGTGGATGAATTGATGAACACAGCTTTCATTTAAATACTTCCGTACATATCATCAGGCGAGCAAGAATTTTTTATATAATAGATTATACACCATCAATACACAACATACATCAAACAAGATGCAATAATTACAATTAGGTGATAATGGCTACATGTTTCGGCCGTGACCGGCCATCTTCACGCCAACTAAGAACAAAAATTAAGGTACAGTAAAAATAGTATTCAATGGGATCCCATTTAATGTGAACGAAATGGGATCCCATTGAGTACTATTTTTACTGTACCTTAACATTGTTCTTAGTTGCCCTGAAGATGACCGGTTACGGCCGAAACATGGCGCCAAATATAACCTAATTGTAATTATTGCATCTTGTTTGATATATGTTGTGTATTGACGGTACATAATATATTATACAGATTTTATAATACACAACGGGATGGCCTCTCTCTCTCTCTCTCAAAAAAAGCAAGAATTTTATATTAATGATTACATCAAACAGTCTTTGATTGCTTGGCGTGAGAAGAGGCAGTAGACATACCAGGATACAGCACTTCGACCCTGAAGTAGTTCATCCTTTATGCCGATATACAACGAAAACCATTATAAGTTGGTGTTACTACCAGAAAAAAAAACGGAAGAGACGATTCAGAATTCTCAAACATTCTTATTCACGATACGTATGCGACAACGCAAATACGTACGAAGAAGACATAATGGTAAAGTTTGTTACTCTCTATCCTGCGACACGTCACCCATGAATATGAAGGGGGAAAGAAACCTGCGTATTTCATAAGCATCGACCAACAGACGTCAATGCATTTTAAACACCTGTTAATTAACTGCCAGTGTTATATATACGTAAATAATGTTCTAAACAATTTTAACCCTAATTTATTCATTATTTACCATTATATTTTTTATTATAATGTTTGGAATGTAAATGTATTTTTTACCTTCAATTAAATCTTATACGAGACCAGCGGTAGATTATTCAACCCGAAACATGCACTCGTAGATATTTGAAGTGCAAAAACATATGTTGTGTTTTCACTGTAGATCTATTATTGTCTATTGAGTTCAGAAGCACAAATGGATGTGTTCTGTCAAGTTTCTATCGAGTCCATTTCTCAGCTTGATTTCCATTAGCATATATTGCAACTACATTCACTTTCCACACCTAACTTCAAACTTTTCCGGTCGCCGCTGTAAGTGTAAATATTACATGCACAATTTGCATGCAACGTTACTTATAGAGCTGGGGTGTACAGATCTTCCGAAAGTCTAGAACCCAACTCAAAATTCTAGGAGCCAGAAGGGTGAAAGATAGCAAGTTCTAAACCGAGCACCCACAGATACTAAGTGCCACGGGATACAATTTAGTCGCCATGGAGACATGGAGACCGGGATTTGTGCACCCCTGATACAGAGTATATATATCGATACAACATTTCATATGCCAGTAGTTCATCAATTCGTACCTCGCACACAAACCTCAGCTAATGTGTTGTTGTATGTTAAGTTTTAAAATGTCACATTTTTCGAATGTCTGTTACAACACACTGTTAGGAGTCCCACAGTCACTCATACAAGTACTGCTCACACCTCAGTTATTTTGGCGGCTATGTTGGTAAGACTGCCGATACGAAATAAAAATGAACGTGGGACGGCTTCTTTGGGCATACTTACTTACTTATTTACTTACTTACTCCATGATGCAGAGTCCTTCTTGAGAAGTTAACTGGATTGCACCTAGTCAAGAAATTCCCCGCATTTCATGGAACACGAAGGTTCATTGTCGCACTCACAAGCGTCCGTCACCTGTCTCTATCCTGGGCCAGCCCAATCCAGTCCATATACCCACATCCCACCTCCTGGAGATCCGTCCTAATATTATCCACCCATCTAAGCATAGGTCTCGCCAGTAGTCTCTTTCACTCCGGTTTCCCCACCAAGACCCTATACACCCCCTCTCCTCGCCCACACGCGCCACATGCCCAGCCCATCTCATTCTTCTCGATTTTATCACCCGCATAATATTGGGTGAGGAGTACAAATCATTTAGCTCCTCGTTATGCAATCTCCTCCATTCCACCGTTACCTCGTTCCTCCTAGGTCCAAATATTCTCCTCAACACCATCTTCTCAAACACCCTCAACTTCCTTTCCTCCTGCAATGTCAGCGACCAAGCTTCACACCCATACAAAACAACAGGCAAAATTATAGTTCTATATATCTTGATCTTTAAATTTTTGGATAGCAACCTGGAAGACAAAAGGTT
>Ga0123354_10000910_pt1 | contig 33178 bp, 11 predicted proteins | sample TergutLab28metaG_2_FD_97872 | JGI IMG/M metagenome (GOLD analysis project Ga0123354, IMG submission 97872) | Labiotermes labralis P4 segment gut microbial communities from Petit-Saut dam, French Guiana - Lab288 P4 | ecosystem: Host-associated > Arthropoda: Insects > Digestive system > Gut ... | reverse complement strand
AGAACAATACAGCCAGTGTGGTAGTTCAACAACACAATCGCAAACTCCTGAAGATGGACATATTAATGCCCGAAACATGCTGAGTATCTAAGAAGTAAAGTAAATAAAACAAGTGACATCTAGCTGGTTTTTTATTCTTCAGCTATCACAATGATGCACGGTCCAATAAACATCAGATTCACAATTAGTTATAATTTAAAATTCTTCATTATTTAACGAGGTGCTTATACAAATTGAACATTCCATGCGTTTTTATCAGCGTTACTGTGTGTGCATTTAATGCATTATGTGTACATTCAACAAAAGAGAACAGTGCATATTTATTTCAATAACATTCGGTGCGTATCAGTGATGCATCAGTATAACACTTGTATACATGTTAGGATTTACTTGTCCTTACAGAATACTTTATCGCTAATGACTTGCTGCCAGTGCATGGGTAGTGAGCCTTACGGGTGTGGCTCCCTGAAGCTGATATAATCGACACGTAACACGGGTGTGAGAAGGAAGATATCTAAGTTGTGGTAGCTCCGGCCGGTCCAGTAGTTCCGGTCGACTCGGTAGGTCCGTTTGACTCGATAGTTCCGGTTGACTCGGTAGGTCCGTTTGACTCGAAAGTTCCGGTTGACTCGGTAGGTGTGGTTGACTCGTAAGTTCCGGGTGACTCGGTAGACCCGGTCGACTCGGTAGGTGTGGTTGACTCAGAAGATCCGGGTGACTCGGTAGATGTGGAGGACTCAGTAGGTCCGGAGAACTCGGTAGTATCGGAAGACAGAGTAGTTCCGTCAGTTTCTGGCTCGGAAGACTGGGTAGGTCCGAAAGACTCTGTAGACCCGGCTGACTCAGTAGATGTGGAGGACTCAGAAGGTCCGGAGGGCTCAGTAGTATCGGAGGACAGAGTAGATCCGTCTGTCTCTGGCTCGGAATACTGGGTAGGTCCGGAAGACTCTGTAGGCCCGGGTGACTCAGTAGATCCGGAAAGCTCGGTAGGTTCCGCAATGCTATAGGATAAGGAAATTTCAGGGTCGAGGAAATATATGTCAGGTAGAAATCGTATTATGGGAAAAGGTAAGGGAACTGCGGGAGGTCCGTACGGTGAAAATCTTTGTTCTTCTGGTTTTAAAATGTGAGGCCCGTCAGGTTTTTCATATCGATAGTAAAGGGGTTGTTTGATCCTGTCACTGTCATCATCATCATCATCATTATCGCGATGTTTACAGCTCCCGTGTTCTGGAAAAATAAAAATCCTCGCTTGTAGCTTCATTTTATAGTTTTCTCACTACACAGAGTTTGGGTTCTTAGCACAGACACGCTATCGAGATGGAGTTTCTTCAGTTACTTGAACTGCTAGCGAGAGTTCTGTTACCGAACGCCTTCCGTACACCCTGATGTAACGAAGTTAAATTTATTATTGTTATTTTTGTGAAATACGTGTTCGTTGTGCCTCGTTATGTGAAATTTTACATTGCATGTTAACTGATTATTACAGAAATGTAATATAGATTAGCAGCAGCAGATTATTACAGAAAAGTAACATAGAGTAGCAGCCAGCAGCAGCAGCGGCGCACACATACAAATTAGGTTCATTCCTTCGTCGTTCCTTAGTTTTTTCATTTCTCTGTCGTCATGGTAACCATTGTTGCTAGGATAGGGTGAAACCCCACTTCAGAAAAGCTGTTGCTCAAGGAAACCCCGTCCCTAGGGTAAAATCGAAACGCGAGCCGTTTTTAGGATACAGAGAAACCCCCACTTTGGGTAAAGGTAGTCGCTCAGGAAATATCTAGTTCCTAAGATACAATTGTTGCTCTGTTTTCTGTGAGGTTCGCGCTGAAATACCGATGACACCTGCCGCGAAGTAGAACGTGTGTGTTATGGCGGTCCGTGTTTACTGTAATGCAAGCACTGAGGAACAAGAAAAAGTCAAGCTTTGAGCATGGTCGCCATGGTTACCGGGTGTGAGTTACGAAAGAGTGCTGATAAGTAGTTGGCCCGACCTACTTCCCGATGTCGTAGGACGGAATCGATAGTGTCGTTGGAAAGAAGGGTGTGTTCATGTGCCGAAATGCAAGTCTTTTCTTGTTACAGAGGCCGAAAGAAGGCATGTCAGGCGACGCGCGCGATTTCAACAACATGGAGACGCGAGATGTCATCAAGCTTTTTTTTTCCTGCAAAAGCAAGGTGCCGAAGGAAATTAACGCCGTTCTGACAGAAAAAATAGGGGAGCATGCACCATCGCATGCTACCGTCAAAAATTAGGCGGCCCAGTTTAACCGTGGTGATTTTTCCACCTGTGATGCGCCTCGTCCTGGACGACCCAAAACAGTGACCATCCTGGAGTTTATTGATCAAATTCACGAGCTAATCTTGAAGACCGCCGGATTTCGGCTAAATCAGTAGCTGAGCAACTGGGCATGTCACGTGAGCGGGTTGGGTTCATCATTCATGAAGATTTGGACATGCGGAAGCTCTCGGCGGAGTGGGTCCGGAAATACCTGAACGCGGATCAAAAACGTCAACGGTGCCAGTCGTCTGAGCAACTTTTGGAATTTTTTCGGCGCGATCGAAATGATTTACTTTCGCGACTGGTGACCAAGGACGAAACCTGGTTATATCACTATGACCGGTAGGCAAAGCAACAATCAATGGAGTGGCAGCATAGCGGCTCACCCCACTCCAAAAAATTACGACTTCAAAAATCCGCTGGAAAATTCTCGCCTCGATTTTTTGGGATCAAGACGGCATCATCCACATTGCCTATCTTCCAAAGGGCCAAACTATCAACGCGGAATATTACTGATATCTGCTGGTGCAATTGAAGGACATTTTGAAGGAAAAAAGATGCGGGAAGTTCACAAAGGGGGTCTTGTTCTTGCACGACAATGCCCCGGCTCACCCGGCACTTGCAACCCAGAAGCAACTGGCCTACATGGGCTTCCAGTGTCTTGATCACCCACCCTATTCTCCGGATCTGGCCCCATCGGACTACCACCTGTTCCCTGGACTCAAAACATTTGAAAGGTCGCCATTTTTCGTCCGACACAGAAGTCATCGCTACCGCGGGGACGTGGTTGGACGGACAACCTTCTAATCTTTTTTTTTTTTGAGTGGCTTTCATAAGTTAGAGCATCGGACTAAGAATTATATTGAGCTTCGAGGGGAGTATGTTGAATAAATCCCGAGTTTGGTCGCTGTAGCTTGTTTCCTTCCTGGTCAGGCTAAGGACTTATCAGCAGCCCCTCATACTAGGAAGATAATGCAATAAATATAATAGCAACTTAGTGATCGAAAATAGCAGGAAATGAAAAAGTAAGCCAACTTTAGGAGAGTCTGTCAGTGAGATAATCGAAATGCGCAATGTTTCGACGACATTCGAAGCGAATACCGGTCACGCGGCTCGTTTTGACGATAAGCAATGTACGTATAAGCATTATTACTGTGGAATAGCAACAAGGTCTTCCTTTTGCATTGTTGTGCAACACTGCTACCAGGAAAGCTTCTATTGCGATTTTTTTTTGTCACCGGCAACAATGAAACGCACTTAGATCTTAATGTAGGGTGCCTGAAGTTTTTGTCCGATTTTAACCAAATTGGGATTTTCACGACATTCCCATGCAAGTCCCCAATACCGAATTTCACGACAATAATTCCAGTGGGAATATCATTGATATAACCGGACTGATGTGACAGATGGCAAATGTGACAGGCGCTTTTTGCGAGTATGTGAAGGCCCCTAATATAAGAGAACCATAACTTTTGAGATGAAGCTTTTTATGTATATAATGCATGTAGTAATCTTACTGTTCCTGACACGTTATTGTTTAAAGGTGTTACAATGAAATCAGTCTGAACCCTTTGAAGCCTTGTGAAAGCTGTACAGGGTAGAGCTGAGAGGAATGGGACTGATATTCACTTCTTTACTAGCTATAGACAACTATAGTCGTTGGTGTAGGCCTAACCGTCAGATTTTTCATCGTCAGTGATACAACGAAGAAGATTTATTCTGAAATATTTCCTGAGATCGGGTTGCGATGGCGGTTCCTCGGGTGAGGGGGGACGACAAACCGAGTCTGTATGTTCTAGAGAAGAGAAAAATCTCTTTCTCCTGCCGAGGATCGATTTCCGGATTTTTCAGGCTTAATAAAAGCCTAACAAATCGATGAAACACAAGGACGTATGGTAAGAAACACTCCCTTCGCATTTGTGCTGTTGAACGAGGCATACTTACCGGCAAGGAAAAACAGTCCCGTAGTGGCAAGAAGTAGCAGGATTTGGAAGTCCATCTTCAGTCTGGACTTAGTGATGACTGCCGCTGAATGTGGTGGAAACCCACATAAAAACGTACGTGCGCATGCAAAGATATGGTAATGGTTATGTCCCTTAAATTCTCTTATCTGACATTCTTCATTTTCAGGTTACGTAAAATTCTCAGTGATTGTTCCTCTTTGTAGTCAACTTCATGGTCACCGTACCTCAGACATTCCGCCACGTCTTGCCATAAGCACTTTATATACACAGTAGAACTCCACTTATCCCAATTAATTTGAACGGCGAGCCATCCGGATATGCAGAAAATCCGGATAATTGGATTTTTCTTTGACAGTAGGCTACATTTTCATTTTGAAGTTACACTCTTACTGTTTACAGTTGGTGGGAGGTAGCTGCCAAGCTAGCTTGGCCACGTTGGAGGGAGGTAGCTGCACAAAAAATATGACCAATACCGGAGGCTTAGTTACAGTTTTGTGTATCCTGATGATGGGTGTGGTTGATACTCGAAACATGCAGAGTGAACCTGCATAATAATAAATAGACTGCTTTGTGTTGCATCTTGTTGGACAATTATTGATGCAGTGTAGGTCTGTAAACCGTGTATTTGAGAATCCTGCGCAGACATAGGATTTTTTTACTGCTCTTCAGAGAAAATGAAACGAAAAATCGCGTGAAACAGTAAGTGATACGCGATTGATATGTGTTTAATATTGATGGTGGATACATATAATAACTGTATGTCAGTAATTTTGTATGGTCATTTAAATTGCTGCCTGTGATTTTGCAATTATTCATTATTTCAGACCTTAAGAACATTGTAATGTACAAGATGAAAGAAACACAAATGACGTTAAAAATTTTAATTATCGAACCTCTTTTCTTTGCTCGTAAATAAAATCTTTTAAATAGACATAATTTTTGCTTCACTGGAACAAAATTCGTGTCTGAAGGGGTAATATGGAGCCCAACGACTAAAAGCAAGCCGCGTAGAGAATAGAAGCATGATTCTACTTATTCCTAACCTCGGTGCTTAATGGATGCAAGTAGTGAGTGTGAAGGTCAGGTGGCTTTACGTATGGCGAGATATCACCCACTACCTTTCGAATAAGAGAGTGGATGGATCCCAGTGCTTCTGCGGGGATTCTTTTTGCTGCTGTTTGCTGAACATATTATGTAAATAAATATTCAGAAATGTGGTTAACACGCACGTCACATTTGCTACTTCGCGTCACGTATTCCTCACCAGGGCGAAAATCCCGGTCACATAATTCCAGCGTTAAAATACTGTCTAGCGTTGATCGGTTATGTAAGGAAAGATGGAGGCGAAGGAAAGTTGGGACATCCAGAACAGAAGACAATCTGGGTGAGGTCGCTGAAAATCCTAGGGGTTAACATTTAGAAGACTGCAGCTGCAGGGGACTTCGCCAACTCGTCTGTATAAGCGTATCCCCCGTGGGAAGCTCCTGTATCCATGGCATCTGCAGCGACAGAAACACTGTGTCCACAAGACTGCCTCGAACAGCAGGCATTTTGATAGCAGATCCTGCAGCAATTGCAGGATTTTGTTTTTTGCAGCTCGTGACACTTGCAGTCAAAACAGAAATTACTCGTGATGGATTCATGAATTTCCCCAGTCAATAATTGTGCGCAAGTATGAACCCACGTGGAATAATTACATTGTGACACCAAGAGAGGGCGTCAATAAACGTGTGAGTGAATGTTTTACCCATTGCGCTCACGTAGTTTCTCGTGTTCTCCAGAATTCCACAAAACATTCTTTTACGTACACTGGAAGTCATATTACTAAAGATAATGGCATATACACTATACGGTTCATGCACGATGGTGAGGTACTTCTCAAGCATCACTCTTAGATCACTAACGAAAGGCAGATGTTCAGATCGACGGCTAAATCGAGGTGGGTCAATTGAATGCCACACGGGATCAACTGAATTAAACCAGCCGGACTTATCACTATCTATATAACAACAGTTACTCTATAATTATCCACAATGATAAACAATGTCTGGTAAAACTCCTACATATTTCGGCCATTTTCGGTCATCTTCAAGGAGGAATTCAACAATAAAAAATCATGTTAATGGCTAGTTGTAACATAGATGTGCAATAATGTAGTTAAAATACGGTATATTAAAATGGTTAAAAATGTATTTGATATTCAGAGGACCGTGCGTCGTGATGTATTCTTATAACAAAAGCCAACAAGATGCACTATTTCTTCACTTTATTTTGGTAAAGAACTCTACATGTTTCGGACAGACTTACTGTCCATCATCAGGAGTCTTAATACTGTATTCACAGCAACTGGTATTTGTCATACTAGTTATGTTGACTGTCTGCTAGCGAGGTCGGGATAACCTCGCTAGCAGACAGTCAACATAACTAGTATGACAAATACCAGTTGCTGTGAATACAGTGTTAAGACTCCTGATGATGGACAGTAAGTCTGTCCGAAACATGTAGAGTTCTTTACCAAAATAAAGTTGAGAAATAGTGAATCTTGTTGGTTTTTATTACAGGTTTAAAAATGTCTAACCATTTTCATAATCTGTATTTTAACTGTAGTATTGCACATCGATATTATTAGTAGCCATTCATACATTTTTCTTTGTTGAATTCCTCCTTGAAGACGGTCAGAAAGGCCGACATATGTAGGATGTTTGGGGACCGCGGTGGCACAGTGGTTAAGGTGCTGTGCTACAAATCGAGAGGTCACTGGTTCGATCCCAGCTGGTGTCATTGGAATTTTTCATGGACATAAAATCCTGCCGATCGCACTATGGCCCTGGGGTCGACTCAGCCTCTAACAGAAATTAATACGAGGAGCATTTCTTGGGGGTAAAGGCGGCCGGTACGTAAGGCTGACAACCTTGCCACCATCCTGTGTCGTTGCCATTAAATCGGGGAACCTTAACTTCCTGGAACCCTCTGGGCCACTCCAGGCCTCTAATGGGACTGCTTTACCTCTTTTTGTGTAGGATGTTTACCACACACATTATCATTGTTTACTTGCAAAGCAGTTGTTGGTATATACGAATGTACATGGTGCCTTGTCGCACTGCAGGGAACGTGGATAACATTATCTGCAGTTCGACTTATATTTATGAGACCTTCTTCAGAGTACTGTACATGTGGGGGCAGTTGATATTAAAACAAAACTGCAACAGGGGGTAGAGAGCGTATGGGAATTACATTGTAAGACAGCAGGAATTTTTGAGTGTGTGCGAAAATACTGAACGACATGCGCACAGTGCTGTGTGCAAGCAGAAGACCACTCGCAACGTTCTTTGTTGTTTGTTGCTACAAACGGTCATCCGTAACGCCACAATCGGGGGTATGTAAACCTGTGAACGAATTCAGAACTTGTTAGCCTAGACCTTCCGAAATAAAATGGGCCATAGCCAAACAATTTAGAGAATACCCTCATGGCGTAACACTTGTGGCGCCTTCGCTGTTTTAATTTAACTGACCAATATTATTTTACATAGCACGACAGCCCCTAGTGGGCCACGGCCTCCACATTATCGACGCTTCACGATCACACTCAGACACACCACACTCGATAGGACTCATCTGGATGAGTGATCACCCCGACGCAGAGAACTCCACCTCACCAAACACAATACTCACAGCAGACAGACGTACATGCCCTCGGCGGGATTCGAACTCGCAATCCCAGCAAACGAGCGGCCGCAAGCCCACACCCTCGACGGCGCGGCCACTGGGATCGGCTTACCTGACTTTATATTGGACAGTAATTTTAAAAAGGCCGAAACAAGTATTTGGCATGTGCCTTCCTACGTTCTACAATAACACACATACTCTTAAGATTTACAGTCGCCCTGCTCGACTGTAGATCCATTGCCAGAATGCAGAGAATATTTATAGTAGGACCTTGAGTAGTAACGGCAGAGTGGAGATGTAAAGTCGGCTTTTAATAAAGTAAAGATGAAGCAATCCCATTACAGGCCTGGACAGGTCCTGAATGTTCGAGGATGTTGAGGCTCCCAGATTTCGAGACCACCGGCACATGAAGGTGGTAAGATTGTCAGCCCTACACACCGACCGCCTTAACCCCCCAGGAAATATTTCTGGGACTCTTTTCTGTTAGATGCTAAGTCGACCCCAGAATTATAGAGCGGCTGGAAGGATTATGTCAGTGAAAAATTCCAATGACAACATCTGAGATCGAACCCGCGACCTTTCGGCTTGTAGCCACCAACCAACTGCGCCACCTTCTGCCCCCTTTCAATACAGTACTGCATTAAAAATGAAAAAATCGTCCTTCAGCGCAGTCCGAATGAAATCCCAGCTGTATTTCTGTTTCCGCCTGAGAACGTATGTCGGACAATATGACGCTTTACCGCATATTTTTGCGTCTGTCTCATAAACGGTAACGTATGGTATGTCTTGTAATGGGCTGGGATAGCTCAGTCTGTATAGTGACTCGCTACGGGCTGGACGGTCCGGGGATCGAATCTCGGTGGGGACAAAATGTTCCTCACTCGTCCAGACAGGCCCTGGGGTCCACCCAGCCTTCTATACAATTTGGTACCGGGTCTTTCCCGGGGGTAAAGCGGCCGGGGCGTGGCGTTGACCACCCACCCCCATCTAGCGCCGAGGTTAAAGAAAGAGTAGGGCCATAATTCTACTCCCCCTCTGGGCTTTCGTGGCCGGTTCTAGGATGAACTTTACCTTGACTTACCTTTACCTTTACCCTTATGTTACATCTTGTAGTTTTATCGTATGCGTTGACGCATTTTTGTAAATGTAGATGGGTTTACATGTTAAATGTTTTACTTTGTCCCTCTTTGACCAAAAGTTTGATGCATCGACAGTTGTTAGTCAAAATCTGCACGTCAAAACTCAATGAATATCCATCTAGTGGGAGCCGATTTGTTCTATAAGAACAGCAAATGGACAGACAACGGACGGACAGACATGACAAAACTAACTGTCGCTTTGGGCAATTGCTTTATGCGGGTTTCTAAGAACGAAACTTTCAAGAATACTGTTGCTGTTTTTATGCAAAAACCACGATCGTGACAGCAGTTTTTTAATGTTTGCCATCCCGAAGTGTTTAACATGTGTATAAATATGCAATGATGTGTCAGTCAAACACAACAAAACTTTATTATGTTTATTATTGTATTAGGGCAACATGTTTCGTTTCTTATAGAATCATCTTCTGGCCCTTGTAAGAAAAGTAAGGATCTACTTTCTTAGAAGGGCCTGAAGATGATTCTGTAAGAATAGAAACATTTTGTCCAAGTACATTAATAATCATAATAAAATGTTTTTGGCGTTTTGCTGACCGTGCATCTCAGTATATTTATCTCAGTATTTAACCAACTTGATGCACAAAATTTGTTTCACAATAAGTTTTATTTCATGCCTCTACATGTTTCGAGCATGTGTAATACAATTTTGACCTCCTGATGATGAGCACATATGCTCGAAACATGTAGAGGCATGAAATAAAACTTATTGTGAAACAAATTTTGTGCATCAAGTTGTTTAAATACTGAGATATAATAAAGTTTTGTTGTGTTTGACTGACACATCATTGTATATTTATACACGTGACAGCAATATTGTGTGGTCTTGAAACATATCAGCTGTTTGGCCGTAGTACACATCATTAGGCCTTGTCCATTATAACATCCATGAAACAACAGGCAATTTTCTGCGACTATTCATGTTTAAATGTCACATGCTACAACGTTGCAGGAGATAAGGCACAAGTATAAGACATATTTCCATGGAAACAATTACTGCTATCCTTTTCCAGACCTACGTAAATGCGATGATAATTTAGTGCCCGATATTGTCGAATTCCTGGTAAAGTAATTTTACTTCTTTGTCAGTTTTGAAATATCACTACATTTGCATTTATGAATTCATAAAATCAAGGTCATGTACATTTCCGTATTCATACAGGCATGTTCCACACATTCATATATTCGGTTCCCGTTTACGTCTATCTGCCTAATATAGTATTCTTGTGTGTATGAGTGAGTGAGTGAGTCATTTTTATGTTTATGGTTCCGTGCATCTCAGATCTACGTTAATAATTGAACAACGAGATGAAACACAAAGCAGTCTATTTATTATTATGCAAGTTCACTCCACATGTTTCAGGTGTCAACCACAACCATCATCAGGAGTACACAAAACTGTAACTACAGCCTCCGGTACTGGTCATATTTTTTGTACAGCTACCTCCATCCAACGTGGCCAACTTGGCCGCGTTGGATTGAGGTGGCTGCACCGGAGTCTGTAGTTACAGTTTTGTGTAATCCTGATGATGGATGTGGTTGACACCCGAAACATGTAGAGTGAACTTGCAGAATAATAAATAGACTCCTTTGTGTTGCATCTCGTTCGACAATTATTAATATATGAGTCACATTCCAATTACCATGTGAACAGTGATGTCAGACCCCACGTTCCATTGTCACGAAACATTCTGTTAAACATGAGGTATTCGCTGAGGTCGAAGAAACAGTTGACAATCGAATATGTAGTACAACATAACACTAAAAGATGTCAGCATTCTGATAGATGAGATTAACACTTGGTTTGACCTAGGAATAAAGAAAAACGGGTAAAAAATATCGTGGAGTGTCGCGTGAATATTATTGATGGGATTTAGTGAGTCACACGACAGGTTGCCATGGTTACAGGTCTCATCACAACCTGGTGTATTTGTTTATGTTAGAAGATGATTTGCGTTTTCTGTGAGGTATGCGCTAAGGCAGAAGAAAGAATATTTATAGTTTGGAGTCTGCTCGCAATGAGATAAGATCGAAGGATCAAGAAGAATTTGAGTATCGAGCATGTAATACAATGAAGGGCAGCTGTCCTTTAAAAAATAATCTTTCATTAATGGACGACTCAAAGCGCCGGTAAAATTAGTTTTCAAGTAATGGACGCACGAAATCGTGAAGCGAGCTGTGCACTAGAGCCACTTACCTTACGGTCCTGACGCGATTCACGTTAATCTGTCCTGCAGAAGATGGCATACCTTGTAAAGGGCCGTACCAAAATATTCTGTAGTTTTCGATGGAAAGGCAGTATTTAACAAACCATTCGATCAAGTCGCTTGAAGTCTGGTGTCGAGGTAGATAGTTAACGAACCTACATGGTTTACTCGGTCAGCAGATACAAATACAAATACAATCAAGATGCTTACTTTTGAGGTTATATTGAGCATTGGCCGACCATACATAGAATATGTTCTTAGGAATTTAGTTTGTAATACCGGTTTGCGGTCGGACAGATCTGGAAGGCGCCTAAGGGTTCATTCTTTACTCTCTAAAGAACGCCTAAGAAGGATGCCTTTGGATTGACCAAATACTAGGATCTGAAGGGTTTCGTATATTGTCCATTATATATCGATTCCCACTTACAGTAAATGCCTTTCAAGGCCACACACTTTACTTTCTGACCGGGTCCGTACTAAGGGACGAGACAGCCAGACAGCTGTAAGGGGCACCAACTTGCAAGAGGCGCTAAGGTGCTACTGGAATAATCGGAAATATGGTGCTGGCAAACCCAGGTTTCCAAACAAAAAACAATATTCCCGCGTTCTCAAAAATGTTCCGCCAGCCCTGTGGAATACCGAAAGAGATTAAAAATTTTCGGTTTTGAAAGGTAGCAAATTATTAGCCTGCCTCGCGTGCCTACATAGCGCTGATCGGCCTTGTTTGTTTCTACAAAATGAAGGAAAGATGGTAATTTACGAATTTTCTTAGAAAGTGGTATCTGATAATAGTTGTCGTCTTACTTTAGCAAATGTGTCGATAATTAGTTGCCAGTAATATTAAAATTCATGGTCACCACCTAGACAGAGAGTGCTTAGTAAATACTGTCTAAGTTGTGACAATGAATTTTAAAATTACTGGCAACTAACTAATTTGCCAGCACCATATTTCTGAATTACTTCCCATTATTTTAAATAATTTTATTATTTTGTATGTAGAGGAAATCCCGGCAGTTCCCCACCTTTTCTGTTGCACCAAGCTGTGATTTTTCCACCATGTAAAAGTTGTATTTCAAGTGCCCTAAAGTTCTCGCCATAACAGGCCATGAAAGCCCAGAGAGGGCGTGGCGGTACAGCCCTAGTGTTTCGTCACCTTGGCGCTAGATTAGGGGTGATTGGGTGGTTGAGGTCACACCCTGGCCGCTGTATTCCTGGGGAAGAGGTACGCTACCCATTGTACGGAAGGCTGTTGGGGTCTCGGGACCGTTATGGACAGTTGTAGTTTCGAAACACGAACTGTCCAGCCAGTTGTGAGTCACTATACCGTCAACGCTATCGCGTACGCCAAACTTATGTTTGTCAGGTTAACTTTAGAAAATGTGTGTGGTTCAGGAGCAACATTGCTGAAAGTACGTAAACAGACACGGCAACTTGAATTCAGAGAAACAAAAATTGAGACATTTGTTTTTGTCGAATTTCATTCCTGGTCTATAGTCTCGGACATAAAAAAAAACTGATGTTTTCTAATCATTTAAAATTAGCACAAGTTCAAATACCGCACTTACTGAAGTAAAATAGGGCTGCATAATCAGAAGCAAGGCTTTCAATTTCAGCATACTTTCAGTGGTTACAAACTTTAAATCGGAGGCAATAGATCCATTCCTCTCTAAAAACCGTGGACAGTGTTTACTCTTCTCACTTAAATGTTAAAATTACAAAGACCATTTAATTGCACCAGCTTTTGTGCCGTGTACACGAGGGGACGCGGATAAGTCCTTAGACCGAACTACTTCACGATGTCGTAGGACGGAATCGATAGTGACATTGGAAAAAGGAGTGTGTTCATGTGCCGATTTGCAAGTCTTTTCCTGTTACAGAGGCTGAAAGGAAGCATGTCAGGCTAAGCGCGCGATTTCAACAACATGGAAACGTTAGCTATCATAAAGATTTTTTTCCTGCAAGGCATTGCATTGAGAGAAATTCACGCCATTCTGACAGAAATATAAGGGGTACATGCACCATCATACGCCACCGTCAAACACTGGGAGGCCCAGTTTAAACGTGGTGATTTTTCCACTTGTGATGCGCCTCGTCCTGGACGACCCAAAACAGTGACCACCCTAGAGATTTTTTTTATCTAATTCACGAGCTAATTTTGGATGACCGCCGGATTTCGGCTAAATCAATAGCTGAGCAACTGGACATCTCACGTGAGCGGGTTGGGTTTATCATTCATGAAGATATGGACATGCTGAAGCTCTCTGCGAAGTGGTTCCCGAAATACCTGAACGCGGATCATGAACGTCAACGGTGCGAGTCGTCGGAGTAACGTTTAGAGTCTTTTTGGCACGATCCAAAAGATTTCCTGTCGCGATTGGTGACCATGGACGAAACCTGGTTATATCACTATGACCCGGAGGCAAAACAACAATCAATGGAGTGGCGACATAGCGGCTCACCCCACCCCAAAAAATTCCGACTGCAAAAATCCGCTGGAAAATTCTCGCCTCGATTTTTTGGGATCAAGACGGCATCATCCACATTGCCTATCTTCCAAATGGCCAAACTATCAGCGAGGAGAATTACTCATATCTGCTGGTGTAACTGAAGGACGTTTTGAAGGGAAAAAGCCGTGGGAAAGTCACCAAGTTGGTCTTGTTCTTGTACGACAATGCCCCGGCTCATCGGACACTTGCAACCCAGAAGAAGTTGGCCTACATGGGCTTCCAGTGTCTTGATCACACACCCTATTCTCCGGATCTGGCCCCATCGGACTACCACCTGTTCCCTGGACTGAAAAACAATTGAAAGGTCGCCATTTTTCGTCCGACACAGAAGTCATCGCTACCGCGGGGACGTGGTTGGACGGACAACCTTCTATTTTTTTTTGAGTGGCTTTCATAAGTTAGAGCATCGGGCTAAGATTTGTATTGAGCTTCGTGGGAATTATGTTGAATATCCCGAGTTTGGTCCCTGTAGCTTGTTTCCTTCCTGGTCGGGCTAAGGACTTATCAGCACCTCCTCGTGTGTGTGTGTGTGTGTGTGTTTGTGTGGGGAAGGGGGGGGGGCTGGGATAGCTCAGTCGGTATAGCGACTCGCTACGGGTCGGACGATCCGGGTAACGAATCCCGGTGAGCGACGAGATTTTCCGCACACGTCCAGACCAGCCCTGAAGCCCGCCCAACCTCCTATACAATGTGTACCGGGTCTCTTGCCCGGGGTTAAAGCGGCTGGGGCGTGGCGTTGACAACCCATCCCAACACCGAGGTTAGAGAAAGAGTAGAGCTATATCTCTACTCCCCCCACTGGGCCTTCGTAGCCTGTTCTAGGTTGATCTTTGCTTTTACCATATATATAGTAAGAATTCCTTCCAGTCGTGACTTTTGCGAATACTTCATGTAAAGTTGTTCCTTTAGATGTACAGCGACAGTTATATAATATTCTTTCTTTTTACATTTCTGGAAACATAAATTTTAGATTTGTTACGCCCTACACACCTACTGCCTTTACCCACCAGGAAATACTCCAGGCCTGGGCAGGCCCTGAGAGTTTCAGGAGGCTGAGGCTCTCAAACATCATGACCATCGACACATGAAGGTGGCAAGTTGTCAGCCCTACGCACCGGCCGCCTTGACACCCAGGAAATAAACCTGGTGCTCATTTCTGTTAGAGGCTAAGTCGGTCGGAAGGATTATGACAACATTTGGAATCTTCCGGTTTGTAGCGCAGTGCGTCAACCGAATGCTCCACCGCGTAACCCGATAGGTAAAGATGGAGAAAGTAATTTTGTTTAGCCTTGGAAACGGAACATAGCAAGAAAAGAGAGAGAAAAAATGGAGAAGAATGAAACAAAAAGAAGATAGTAGGAAAACTGCAGATCATGTAAACCAACAAGTTTCGATGAAAGCGATCCTTCGCCGTAAGTGTATGGCTGGGATATGATGCCTCTCAGGTACGGGCAGATGTTCGTCTTGGCGCAACGCGAAAAGGACAATTTGAGAGGATAATAGAAATGGTGACAATTTAAATAAGACTTTATTCGACACTTTTTGTGATATACGCATTTGATACTTCTATCATGGAATAGGAAAGGATTTTCGATTTTTATTTGGGTTTGATTATTTATTACCTTCGAGGGATTGTAAAATTTGAGGACTGCATTTCGCGATAATTTTATTTCAGATTTACAGCAAAATTAACTGAAGTCCAGATACCAAGCACACACCTTTATTTAAATCAAGTGCAATGTGCAGTCAGTGTACATTCAGGGTTCATACAGCACGTCATATTTCCTTGTAAGTGCAAGTGCAAGAATATTAACCATACCCTCTCATGTGTCACCCTTTAACCACAGCTCGTCACAAATTAAGTACTGCACAGTTGGCTCTGTAAGTCCCTCTATGATATTGTGGTTCATATGCCACTGGTAGTCGTGCCAAAATCGAGAGGTACATCGTTAGTGTTTTGGTCGGGACCTATGTCAGGGTAATCCCCGGATGGAGGGCCACGGCCTGGGGGCCCATCTGGAGGGCCACGGCCTGGGGGCCCATGACCAGGTTCATGGTGACTGCTCCCGGTATCTAAAATCAAAAACGAAATGTCCGATTATAAATTTATTCCACCATTTGATTATAATAAAGTTGTGTGTTCGTATCTCCGATAAACAAGCCATTTTTTTGAAGGCTGGTGCTGAAATACATGAGTAATTTTCAGTCCATTTTGGTATTCAGTGCGAGATGAAAGCTTTTAAGCCTACGTATTGGCGTGTTTATCGAAAATCATTTTCTCATATTACAAAGCACAATTTTAAGATATGAGTAGAGAAATTCAATATAAAATTTGTTTCGTAAATTATTGAAACGAATATAAGAAGAACAAAAGTAACAAAAGTAACAAAAATAAAAAAAAGGAAGGATGGAGTGTTGACAGGACAAAAAACCTAACCCTTACAATTTAAAAAGAATCATAATATGTAGGAATGTTAAGAGGTGTGTGCAGCAGTTACATTCTGCACCAGTGCCATTACAAGGGTGTGGAACTGAGACAGTAGTGAATGGGACGTGCAGTCTGAAATGTGAACACGTCACAAAAGTAAACGAATGACGGCTGAAGAATAAAAAAAACCAACTAGATGCTACTTATTATTTTATTGTTCTTCTTATAGGCTCAACATGTTTCGGGCACTACTATGCCCATCATCAGATGCTCTCGAATATAATGTTGATTACCACATTGGTCGTTTCGTTCTTGGTTTGCTGTAGGTTGGAGGTTAGGTGTGGCTAGGCTGGAGTAGTGTCCGGGCTGCAGGCTAAAGCACGTGCTTTAGCCTGCAGCCCGGACACTACTCCAGCCTAGCCACACCTAACCTCCAACCTACAGCAAACCAAGAACGAAACGACCAATGTGGTAATCAACATTATATTCGAGAGCATCTGATGATGGGCATAGTAGTGCCCGAAACATGTTGAGCCTATAAGAAGAACAATAAAATAATAAGTAGCATCTAGTTGGTTTTTTTTATTCTTCAGCCGTCATTCGTTTACTTTTGTGACGTGTTCACATTTCAGACTGCACGTCCCATTCACTACTGTCTCAGTTCCACACCCTTGTAATGGCACTGGTGCAGAATGTAACTGCTGCACACACCTCTTAACATTCCTACATATTATGATTCTTTTTAAATTGTAAGGGTTAGGTTTTTTGTCCTGTCAACACTCCATCCTTCCTTTTTTTTATTTTTGTTACTTTTGTTACTTTTGTTCTTCTTATATTCGTTTCAATAATTTACGAAACAAATTTTATATTGAATTTCTCTACTCATATCTTAAAATTGTGCTTTGTAATATGAGAAAATGATTTTCGATAAACACGCCAATACGTAGGCTTAAAAGCTTTCATCTCGCACTGAATACCAAAATGGACTGAAAATTACTCATGTATTTCAGCACCAGCCTTCAAAAAAATGGCTTGTTTATCGGAGATACGAACACACAACTTTATTATAATCAAATGGTGGAATAAATTTATAATCGGACATTTCGTTTTTGATTTTAGATACCGGGAGCAGTCACCATGAACCTGGTCATGGGCCCCCAGGCCGTGGCCCTCCAGATGGGCCCCCAGGCCGTGGCCCTCCATCCGGGGATTACCCTGACATAGGTCCCGACCAAAACACTAACGATGTACCTCTCGATTTTGGCACGACTACCAGTGGCATATGAACCACAATATCATAGAGGGACTTACAGAGCCAACTGTGCAGTACTTAATTTGTGACGAGCTGTGGTTAAAGGGTGACACATGAGAGGGTATGGTTAATATTCTTGCACTTGCACTTACAAGGAAATATGACGTGCTGTATGAACCCTGAATGTACACTGACTGCACATTGCACTTGATTTAAATAAAGGTGTGTGCTTGGTATCTGGACTTCAGTTAATTTTGCTGTAAATCTGAAATAAAATTATCGCGAAATGCAGTCCTCAAATTTTACAATCCCTCGAAGGTAATAAATAATCAAACCCAAATAAAAATCGAAAATCCTTTCCTATTCCATGATAGAAGTATCAAATGCGTATATCACAAAAAGTGTCGAATAAAGTCTTATTTAAATTGTCACCATTTCTATTATCCTCTCAAATTGTCCTTTTCGCGTTGCGCCAAGACGAACATCTGCCCGTACCTGAGAGGCATCATATCCCAGCCATACACTTACGGCGAAGGATCGCTTTCATCGAAACTTGTTGGTTTACATGATCTGCAGTTTTCCTACTATCTTCTTTTTGTTTCATTCTTCTCCATTTTTTCTCTCTCTTTTCTTGCTATGTTCCGTTTCCAAGGCTAAACAAAATTACTTTCTCCATCTTTACCTATCGGGTTACGCGGTGGAGCATTCGGTTGACGCACTGCGCTACAAACCGGAAGATTCCAAATGTTGTCATAATCCTTCCGACCGACTTAGCCTCTAACAGAAATGAGCACCAGGTTTATTTCCTGGGTGTCAAGGCGGCCGGTGCGTAGGGCTGACAACTTGCCACCTTCATGTGTCGATGGTCATGATGTTTGAGAGCCTCAGCCTCCTGAAACTCTCAGGGCCTGCCCAGGCCTGGAGTATTTCCTGGTGGGTAAAGGCAGTAGGTGTGTAGGGCGTAACAAATCTAAAATTTATGTTTCCAGAAATGTAAAAAGAAAGAATATTATATAACTGTCGCTGTACATCTAAAGGAACAACTTTACATGAAGTATTCGCAAAAGTCACGACTGGAAGGAATTCTTACTATATATATGGTAAAAGCAAAGATCAACCTAGAACAGGCTACGAAGGCCCAGTGGGGGGAGTAGAGATATAGCTCTACTCTTTCTCTAACCTCGGTGTTGGGATGGGTTGTCAACGCCACGCCCCAGCCGCTTTAACCCCGGGCAAGAGACCCGGTACACATTGTATAGGAGGTTGGGCGGGCTTCAGGGCTGGTCTGGACGTGTGCGGAAAATCTCGTCGCTCACCGGGATTCGTTACCCGGATCGTCCGACCCGTAGCGAGTCGCTATACCGACTGAGCTATCCCAGCCCCCCCCCCTTCCCCACACAAACACACACACACACACACACACGAGGAGGTGCTGATAAGTCCTTAGCCCGACCAGGAAGGAAACAAGCTACAGGGACCAAACTCGGGATATTCAACATAATTCCCACGAAGCTCAATACAAATCTTAGCCCGATGCTCTAACTTATGAAAGCCACTCAAAAAAAAATAGAAGGTTGTCCGTCCAACCACGTCCCCGCGGTAGCGATGACTTCTGTGTCGGACGAAAAATGGCGACCTTTCAATTGTTTTTCAGTCCAGGGAACAGGTGGTAGTCCGATGGGGCCAGATCCGGAGAATAGGGTGTGTGATCAAGACACTGGAAGCCCATGTAGGCCAACTTCTTCTGGGTTGCAAGTGTCCGATGAGCCGGGGCATTGTCGTACAAGAACAAGACCAACTTGGTGACTTTCCCACGGCTTTTTCCCTTCAAAACGTCCTTCAGTTACACCAGCAGATATGAGTAATTCTCCTCGCTGATAGTTTGGCCATTTGGAAGATAGGCAATGTGGATGATGCCGTCTTGATCCCAAAAAATCGAGGCGAGAATTTTCCAGCGGATTTTTGCAGTCGGAATTTTTTGGGGTGGGGTGAGCCGCTATGTCGCCACTCCATTGATTGTTGTTTTGCCTCCGGGTCATAGTGATATAACCAGGTTTCGTCCATGGTCACCAATCGCGACAGGAAATCTTTTGGATCGTGCCAAAAAGACTCTAAACGTTACTCCGACGACTCGCACCGTTGACGTTCATGATCCGCGTTCAGGTATTTCGGGAACCACTTCGCAGAGAGCTTCAGCATGTCCATATCTTCATGAATGATAAACCCAACCCGCTCACGTGAGATGTCCAGTTGCTCAGCTATTGATTTAGCCGAAATCCGGCGGTCATCCAAAATTAGCTCGTGAATTAGATAAAAAAAATCTCTAGGGTGGTCACTGTTTTGGGTCGTCCAGGACGAGGCGCATCACAAGTGGAAAAATCACCACGTTTAAACTGGGCCTCCCAGTGTTTGACGGTGGCGTATGATGGTGCATGTACCCCTTATATTTCTGTCAGAATGGCGTGAATTTCTCTCAATGCAATGCCTTGCAGGAAAAAAATCTTTATGATAGCTAACGTTTCCATGTTGTTGAAATCGCGCGCTTAGCCTGACATGCTTCCTTTCAGCCTCTGTAACAGGAAAAGACTTGCAAATCGGCACATGAACACACTCCTTTTTCCAATGTCACTATCGATTCCGTCCTACGACATCGTGAAGTAGTTCGGTCTAAGGACTTATCCGCGTCCCCTCGTGTACACGGCACAAAAGCTGGTGCAATTAAATGGTCTTTGTAATTTTAACATTTAAGTGAGAAGAGTAAACACTGTCCACGGTTTTTAGAGAGGAATGGATCTATTGCCTCCGATTTAAAGTTTGTAACCACTGAAAGTATGCTGAAATTGAAAGCCTTGCTTCTGATTATGCAGCCCTATTTTACTTCAGTAAGTGCGGTATTTGAACTTGTGCTAATTTTAAATGATTAGAAAACATCAGTTTTTTTTTATGTCCGAGACTATAGACCAGGAATGAAATTCGACAAAAACAAATGTCTCAATTTTTGTTTCTCTGAATTCAAGTTGCCGTGTCTGTTTACGTACTTTCAGCAATGTTGCTCCTGAACCACACACATTTTCTAAAGTTAACCTGACAAACATAAGTTTGGCGTACGCGATAGCGTTGACGGTATAGTGACTCACAACTGGCTGGACAGTTCGTGTTTCGAAACTACAACTGTCCATAACGGTCCCGAGACCCCAACAGCCTTCCGTACAATGGGTAGCGTACCTCTTCCCCAGGAATACAGCGGCCAGGGTGTGACCTCAACCACCCAATCACCCCTAATCTAGCGCCAAGGTGACGAAACACTAGGGCTGTACCGCCACGCCCTCTCTGGGCTTTCATGGCCTGTTATGGCGAGAACTTTAGGGCACTTGAAATACAACTTTTACATGGTGGAAAAATCACAGCTTGGTGCAACAGAAAAGGTGGGGAACTGCCGGGATTTCCTCTACATACAAAATAATAAAATTATTTAAAATAATGGGAAGTAATTCAGAAATATGGTGCTGGCAAATTAGTTAGTTGCCAGTAATTTTAAAATTCATTGTCACAACTTAGACAGTATTTACTAAGCACTCTCTGTCTAGGTGGTGACCATGAATTTTAATATTACTGGCAACTAATTATCGACACATTTGCTAAAGTAAGACGACAACTATTATCAGATACCACTTTCTAAGAAAATTCGTAAATTACCATCTTTCCTTCATTTTGTAGAAACAAACAAGGCCGATCAGCGCTATGTAGGCACGCGAGGCAGGCTAATAATTTGCTACCTTTCAAAACCGAAAATTTTTAATCTCTTTCGGTATTCCACAGGGCTGGCGGAACATTTTTGAGAACGCGGGAATATTGTTTTTTGTTTGGAAACCTGGGTTTGCCAGCACCATATTTCCGATTATTCCAGTAGCACCTTAGCGCCTCTTGCAAGTTGGTGCCCCTTACAGCTGTCTGGCTGTCTCGTCCCTTAGTACGGACCCGGTCAGAAAGTAAAGTGTGTGGCCTTGAAAGGCATTTACTGTAAGTGGGAATCGATATATAATGGACAATATACGAAACCCTTCAGATCCTAGTATTTGGTCAATCCAAAGGCATCCTTCTTAGGCGTTCTTTAGAGAGTAAAGAATGAACCCTTAGGCGCCTTCCAGATCTGTCCGACCGCAAACCGGTATTACAAACTAAATTCCTAAGAACATATTCTATGTATGGTCGGCCAATGCTCAATATAACCTCAAAAGTAAGCATCTTGATTGTATTTGTATTTGTATCTGCTGACCGAGTAAACCATGTAGGTTCGTTAACTATCTACCTCGACACCAGACTTCAAGCGACTTGATCGAATGGTTTGTTAAATACTGCCTTTCCATCGAAAACTACAGAATATTTTGGTACGGCCCTTTACAAGGTATGCCATCTTCTGCAGGACAGATTAACGTGAATCGCGTCAGGACCGTAAGGTAAGTGGCTCTAGTGCACAGCTCGCTTCACGATTTCGTGCGTCCATTACTTGAAAACTAATTTTACCGGCGCTTTGAGTCGTCCATTAATGAAAGATTATTTTTTAAAGGACAGCTGCCCTTCATTGTATTACATGCTCGATACTCAAATTCTTCTTGATCCTTCGATCTTATCTCATTGCGAGCAGACTCCAAACTATAAATATTCTTTCTTCTGCCTTAGCGCATACCTCACAGAAAACGCAAATCATCTTCTAACATAAACAAATACACCAGGTTGTGATGAGACCTGTAACCATGGCAACCTGTCGTGTGACTCACTAAATCCCATCAATAATATTCACGCGACACTCCACGATATTTTTTACCCGTTTTTCTTTATTCCTAGGTCAAACCAAGTGTTAATCTCATCTATCAGAATGCTGACATCTTTTAGTGTTATGTTGTACTACATATTCGATTGTCAACTGTTTCTTCGACCTCAGCGAATACCTCATGTTTAACAGAATGTTTCGTGACAATGGAACGTGGGGTCTGACATCACTGTTCACATGGTAATTGGAATGTGACTCATATATTAATAATTGTCGAACGAGATGCAACACAAAGGAGTCTATTTATTATTCTGCAAGTTCACTCTACATGTTTCGGGTGTCAACCACATCCATCATCAGGATTACACAAAACTGTAACTACAGACTCCGGTGCAGCCACCTCAATCCAACGCGGCCAAGTTGGCCACGTTGGATGGAGGTAGCTGTACAAAAAATATGACCAGTACCGGAGGCTGTAGTTACAGTTTTGTGTACTCCTGATGATGGTTGTGGTTGACACCTGAAACATGTGGAGTGAACTTGCATAATAATAAATAGACTGCTTTGTGTTTCATCTCGTTGTTCAATTATTAACGTAGATCTGAGATGCACGGAACCATAAACATAAAAATGACTCACTCACTCACTCATACACACAAGAATACTATATTAGGCAGATAGACGTAAACGGGAACCGAATATATGAATGTGTGGAACATGCCTGTATGAATACGGAAATGTACATGACCTTGATTTTATGAATTCATAAATGCAAATGTAGTGATATTTCAAAACTGACAAAGAAGTAAAATTACTTTACCAGGAATTCGACAATATCGGGCACTAAATTATCATCGCATTTACGTAGGTCTGGAAAAGGATAGCAGTAATTGTTTCCATGGAAATATGTCTTATACTTGTGCCTTATCTCCTGCAACGTTGTAGCATGTGACATTTAAACATGAATAGTCGCAGAAAATTGCCTGTTGTTTCATGGATGTTATAATGGACAAGGCCTAATGATGTGTACTACGGCCAAACAGCTGATATGTTTCAAGACCACACAATATTGCTGTCACGTGTATAAATATACAATGATGTGTCAGTCAAACACAACAAAACTTTATTATATCTCAGTATTTAAACAACTTGATGCACAAAATTTGTTTCACAATAAGTTTTATTTCATGCCTCTACATGTTTCGAGCATATGTGCTCATCATCAGGAGGTCAAAATTGTATTACACATGCTCGAAACATGTAGAGGCATGAAATAAAACTTATTGTGAAACAAATTTTGTGCATCAAGTTGGTTAAATACTGAGATAAATATACTGAGATGCACGGTCAGCAAAACGCCAAAAACATTTTATTATGATTATTAATGTACTTGGACAAAATGTTTCTATTCTTACAGAATCATCTTCAGGCCCTTCTAAGAAAGTAGATCCTTACTTTTCTTACAAGGGCCAGAAGATGATTCTATAAGAAACGAAACATGTTGCCCTAATACAATAATAAACATAATAAAGTTTTGTTGTGTTTGACTGACACATCATTGCATATTTATACACATGTTAAACACTTCGGGATGGCAAACATTAAAAAACTGCTGTCACGATCGTGGTTTTTGCATAAAAACAGCAACAGTATTCTTGAAAGTTTCGTTCTTAGAAACCCGCATAAAGCAATTGCCCAAAGCGACAGTTAGTTTTGTCATGTCTGTCCGTCCGTTGTCTGTCCATTTGCTGTTCTTATAGAACAAATCGGCTCCCACTAGATGGATATTCATTGAGTTTTGACGTGCAGATTTTGACTAACAACTGTCGATGCATCAAACTTTTGGTCAAAGAGGGACAAAGTAAAACATTTAACATGTAAACCCATCTACATTTACAAAAATGCGTCAACGCATACGATAAAACTACAAGATGTAACATAAGGGTAAAGGTAAAGGTAAGTCAAGGTAAAGTTCATCCTAGAACCGGCCACGAAAGCCCAGAGGGGGAGTAGAATTATGGCCCTACTCTTTCTTTAACCTCGGCGCTAGATGGGGGTGGGTGGTCAACGCCACGCCCCGGCCGCTTTACCCCCGGGAAAGACCCGGTACCAAATTGTATAGAAGGCTGGGTGGACCCCAGGGCCTGTCTGGACGAGTGAGGAACATTTTGTCCCCACCGAGATTCGATCCCCGGACCGTCCAGCCCGTAGCGAGTCACTATACAGACTGAGCTATCCCAGCCCATTACAAGACATACCATACGTTACCGTTTATGAGACAGACGCAAAAATATGCGGTAAAGCGTCATATTGTCCGACATACGTTCTCAGGCGGAAACAGAAATACAGCTGGGATTTCATTCGGACTGCGCTGAAGGACGATTTTTTCATTTTTAATGCAGTACTGTATTGAAAGGGGGCAGAAGGTGGCGCAGTTGGTTGGTGGCTACAAGCCGAAAGGTCGCGGGTTCGATCTCAGATGTTGTCATTGGAATTTTTCACTGACATAATCCTTCCAGCCGCTCTATAATTCTGGGGTCGACTTAGCATCTAACAGAAAAGAGTCCCAGAAATATTTCCTGGGGGGTTAAGGCGGTCGGTGTGTAGGGCTGACAATCTTACCACCTTCATGTGCCGGTGGTCTCGAAATCTGGGAGCCTCAACATCCTCGAACATTCAGGACCTGTCCAGGCCTGTAATGGGATTGCTTCATCTTTACTTTATTAAAAGCCGACTTTACATCTCCACTCTGCCGTTACTACTCAAGGTCCTACTATAAATATTCTCTGCATTCTGGCAATGGATCTACAGTCGAGCAGGGCGACTGTAAATCTTAAGAGTATGTGTGTTATTGTAGAACGTAGGAAGGCACATGCCAAATACTTGTTTCGGCCTTTTTAAAATTACTGTCCAATATAAAGTCAGGTAAGCCGATCCCAGTGGCCGCGCCGTCGAGGGTGTGGGCTTGCGGCCGCTCGTTTGCTGGGATTGCGAGTTCGAATCCCGCCGAGGGCATGTACGTCTGTCTGCTGTGAGTATTGTGTTTGGTGAGGTGGAGTTCTCTGCGTCGGGGTGATCACTCATCCAGATGAGTCCTATCGAGTGTGGTGTGTCTGAGTGTGATCGTGAAGCGTCGATAATGTGGAGGCCGTGGCCCACTAGGGGCTGTCGTGCTATGTAAAATAATATTGGTCAGTTAAATTAAAACAGCGAAGGCGCCACAAGTGTTACGCCATGAGGGTATTCTCTAAATTGTTTGGCTATGGCCCATTTTATTTCGGAAGGTCTAGGCTAACAAGTTCTGAATTCGTTCACAGGTTTACATACCCCCGATTGTGGCGTTACGGATGACCGTTTGTAGCAACAAACAACAAAGAACGTTGCGAGTGGTCTTCTGCTTGCACACAGCACTGTGCGCATGTCGTTCAGTATTTTCGCACACACTCAAAAATTCCTGCTGTCTTACAATGTAATTCCCATACGCTCTCTACCCCCTGTTGCAGTTTTGTTTTAATATCAACTGCCCCCACATGTACAGTACTCTGAAGAAGGTCTCATAAATATAAGTCGAACTGCAGATAATGTTATCCACGTTCCCTGCAGTGCGACAAGGCACCATGTACATTCGTATATACCAACAACTGCTTTGCAAGTAAACAATGATAATGTGTGTGGTAAACATCCTACACAAAAAGAGGTAAAGCAGTCCCATTAGAGGCCTGGAGTGGCCCAGAGGGTTCCAGGAAGTTAAGGTTCCCCGATTTAATGGCAACGACACAGGATGGTGGCAAGGTTGTCAGCCTTACGTACCGGCCGCCTTTACCCCCAAGAAATGCTCCTCGTATTAATTTCTGTTAGAGGCTGAGTCGACCCCAGGGCCATAGTGCGATCGGCAGGATTTTATGTCCATGAAAAATTCCAATGACACCAGCTGGGATCGAACCAGTGACCTCTCGATTTGTAGCACAGCACCTTAACCACTGTGCCACCGCGGTCCCCAAACATCCTACATATGTCGGCCTTTCTGACCGTCTTCAAGGAGGAATTCAACAAAGAAAAATGTATGAATGGCTACTAATAATATCGATGTGCAATACTACAGTTAAAATACAGATTATGAAAATGGTTAGACATTTTTAAACCTGTAATAAAAACCAACAAGATTCACTATTTCTCAACTTTATTTTGGTAAAGAACTCTACATGTTTCGGACAGACTTACTGTCCATCATCAGGAGTCTTAACACTGTATTCACAGCAACTGGTATTTGTCATACTAGTTATGTTGACTGTCTGCTAGCGAGGTTATCCCGACCTCGCTAGCAGACAGTCAACATAACTAGTATGACAAATACCAGTTGCTGTGAATACAGTATTAAGACTCCTGATGATGGACAGTAAGTCTGTCCGAAACATGTAGAGTTCTTTACCAAAATAAAGTGAAGAAATAGTGCATCTTGTTGGCTTTTGTTATAAGAATACATCACGACGCACGGTCCTCTGAATATCAAATACATTTTTAACCATTTTAATATACCGTATTTTAACTACATTATTGCACATCTATGTTACAACTAGCCATTAACATGATTTTTTATTGTTGAATTCCTCCTTGAAGATGACCGAAAATGGCCGAAATATGTAGGAGTTTTACCAGACATTGTTTATCATTGTGGATAATTATAGAGTAACTGTTGTTATATAGATAGTGATAAGTCCGGCTGGTTTAATTCAGTTGATCCCGTGTGGCATTCAATTGACCCACCTCGATTTAGCCGTCGATCTGAACATCTGCCTTTCGTTAGTGATCTAAGAGTGATGCTTGAGAAGTACCTCACCATCGTGCATGAACCGTATAGTGTATATGCCATTATCTTTAGTAATATGACTTCCAGTGTACGTAAAAGAATGTTTTGTGGAATTCTGGAGAACACGAGAAACTACGTGAGCGCAATGGGTAAAACATTCACTCACACGTTTATTGACGCCCTCTCTTGGTGTCACAATGTAATTATTCCACGTGGGTTCATACTTGCGCACAATTATTGACTGGGGAAATTCATGAATCCATCACGAGTAATTTCTGTTTTGACTGCAAGTGTCACGAGCTGCAAAAAACAAAATCCTGCAATTGCTGCAGGATCTGCTATCAAAATGCCTGCTGTTCGAGGCAGTCTTGTGGACACAGTGTTTCTGTCGCTGCAGATGCCATGGATACAGGAGCTTCCCACGGGGGATACGCTTATACAGACGAGTTGGCGAAGTCCCCTGCAGCTGCAGTCTTCTAAATGTTAACCCCTAGGATTTTCAGCGACCTCACCCAGATTGTCTTCTGTTCTGGATGTCCCAACTTTCCTTCGCCTCCATCTTTCCTTACATAACCGATCAACGCTAGACAGTATTTTAACGCTGGAATTATGTGACCGGGATTTTCGCCCTGGTGAGGAATACGTGACGCGAAGTAGCAAATGTGACGTGCGTGTTAACCACATTTCTGAATATTTATTTACATAATATGTTCAGCAAACAGCAGCAAAAAGAATCCCCGCAGAAGCACTGGGATCCATCCACTCTCTTATTCGAAAGGTAGTGGGTGATATCTCGCCATACGTAAAGCCACCTGACCTTCACACTCACTACTTGCATCCATTAAGCACCGAGGTTAGGAATAAGTAGAATCATGCTTCTATTCTCTACGCGGCTTGCTTTTAGTCGTTGGGCTCCATATTACCCCTTCAGACACGAATTTTGTTCCAGTGAAGCAAAAATTATGTCTATTTAAAAGATTTTATTTACGAGCAAAGAAAAGAGGTTCGATAATTAAAATTTTTAACGTCATTTGTGTTTCTTTCATCTTGTACATTACAATGTTCTTAAGGTCTGAAATAATGAATAATTGCAAAATCACAGGCAGCAATTTAAATGACCATACAAAATTACTGACATACAGTTATTATATGTATCCACCATCAATATTAAACACATATCAATCGCGTATCACTTACTGTTTCACGCGATTTTTCGTTTCATTTTCTCTGAAGAGCAGTAAAAAAATCCTATGTCTGCGCAGGATTCTCAAATACACGGTTTACAGACCTACACTGCATCAATAATTGTCCAACAAGATGCAACACAAAGCAGTCTATTTATTATTATGCAGGTTCACTCTGCATGTTTCGAGTATCAACCACACCCATCATCAGGATACACAAAACTGTAACTAAGCCTCCGGTATTGGTCATATTTTTTGTGCAGCTACCTCCCTCCAACGTGGCCAAGCTAGCTTGGCAGCTACCTCCCACCAACTGTAAACAGTAAGAGTGTAACTTCAAAATGAAAATGTAGCCTACTGTCAAAGAAAAATCCAATTATCCGGATTTTCTGCATATCCGGATGGCTCGCCGTTCAAATTAATTGGGATAAGTGGAGTTCTACTGTGTATATAAAGTGCTTATGGCAAGACGTGGCGGAATGTCTGAGGTACGGTGACCATGAAGTTGACTACAAAGAGGAACAATCACTGAGAATTTTACGTAACCTGAAAATGAAGAATGTCAGATAAGAGAATTTAAGGGACATAACCATTACCATATCTTTGCATGCGCACGTACGTTTTTATGTGGGTTTCCACCACATTCAGCGGCAGTCATCACTAAGTCCAGACTGAAGATGGACTTCCAAATCCTGCTACTTCTTGCCACTACGGGACTGTTTTTCCTTGCCGGTAAGTATGCCTCGTTCAACAGCACAAATGCGAAGGGAGTGTTTCTTACCATACGTCCTTGTGTTTCATCGATTTGTTAGGCTTTTATTAAGCCTGAAAAATCCGGAAATCGATCCTCGGCAGGAGAAAGAGATTTTTCTCTTCTCTAGAACATACAGACTCGGTTTGTCGTCCCCCCTCACCCGAGGAACCGCCATCGCAACCCGATCTCAGGAAATATTTCAGAATAAATCTTCTTCGTTGTATCACTGACGATGAAAAATCTGACGGTTAGGCCTACACCAACGACTATAGTTGTCTATAGCTAGTAAAGAAGTGAATATCAGTCCCATTCCTCTCAGCTCTACCCTGTACAGCTTTCACAAGGCTTCAAAGGGTTCAGACTGATTTCATTGTAACACCTTTAAACAATAACGTGTCAGGAACAGTAAGATTACTACATGCATTATATACATAAAAAGCTTCATCTCAAAAGTTATGGTTCTCTTATATTAGGGGCCTTCACATACTCGCAAAAAGCGCCTGTCACATTTGCCATCTGTCACATCAGTCCGGTTATATCAATGATATTCCCACTGGAATTATTGTCGTGAAATTCGGTATTGGGGACTTGCATGGGAATGTCGTGAAAATCCCAATTTGGTTAAAATCGGACAAAAACTTCAGGCACCCTACATTAAGATCTAAGTGCGTTTCATTGTTGCCGGTGACAAAAAAAAATCGCAATAGAAGCTTTCCTGGTAGCAGTGTTGCACAACAATGCAAAAGGAAGACCTTGTTGCTATTCCACAGTAATAATGCTTATACGTACATTGCTTATCGTCAAAACGAGCCGCGTGACCGGTATTCGCTTCGAATGTCGTCGAAACATTGCGCATTTCGATTATCTCACTGACAGACTCTCCTAAAGTTGGCTTACTTTTTCATTTCCTGCTATTTTCGATCACTAAGTTGCTATTATATTTATTGCATTATCTTCCTAGTATGAGGGGCTGCTGATAAGTCCTTAGCCTGACCAGGAAGGAAACAAGCTACAGCGACCAAACTCGGGATTTATTCAACATACTCCCCTCGAAGCTCAATATAATTCTTAGTCCGATGCTCTAACTTATGAAAGCCACTCAAAAAAAAAAAAGATTAGAAGGTTGTCCGTCCAACCACGTCCCCGCGGTAGCGATGACTTCTGTGTCGGACGAAAAATGGCGACCTTTCAAATGTTTTGAGTCCAGGGAACAGGTGGTAGTCCGATGGGGCCAGATCCGGAGAATAGGGTGGGTGATCAAGACACTGGAAGCCCATGTAGGCCAGTTGCTTCTGGGTTGCAAGTGCCGGGTGAGCCGGGGCATTGTCGTGCAAGAACAAGACCCCCTTTGTGAACTTCCCGCATCTTTTTTCCTTCAAAATGTCCTTCAATTGCACCAGCAGATATCAGTAATATTCCGCGTTGATAGTTTGGCCCTTTGGAAGATAGGCAATGTGGATGATGCCGTCTTGATCCCAAAAAATCGAGGCGAGAATTTTCCAGCGGATTTTTGAAGTCGTAATTTTTTGGAGTGGGGTGAGCCGCTATGCTGCCACTCCATTGATTGTTGCTTTGCCTACCGGTCATAGTGATATAACCAGGTTTCGTCCTTGGTCACCAGTCGCGAAAGTAAATCATTTCGATCGCGCCGAAAAAATTCCAAAAGTTGCTCAGACGACTGGCACCGTTGACGTTTTTGATCCGCGTTCAGGTATTTCCGGACCCACTCCGCCGAGAGCTTCCGCATGTCCAAATCTTCATGAATGATGAACCCAACCCGCTCACGTGACATGCCCAGTTGCTCAGCTACTGATTTAGCCGAAATCCGGCGGTCTTCAAGATTAGCTCGTGAATTTGATCAATAAACTCCAGGATGGTCACTGTTTTGGGTCGTCCAGGACGAGGCGCATCACAGGTGGAAAAATCACCACGGTTAAACTGGGCCGCCTAATTTTTGACGGTAGCATGCGATGGTGCATGCTCCCCTATTTTTTCTGTCAGAACGGCGTTAATTTCCTTCGGCACCTTGCTTTTGCAGGAAAAAAAAAGCTTGATGACATCTCGCGTCTCCATGTTGTTGAAATCGCGCGCGTCGCCTGACATGCCTTCTTTCGGCCTCTGTAACAAGAAAAGACTTGCATTTCGGCACATGAACACACCCTTCTTTCCAACGACACTATCGATTCCGTCCTACGACATCGGGAAGTAGGTCGGGCCAACTACTTATCAGCACTCTTTCGTAACTCACACCCGGTAACCATGGCGACCATGCTCAAAGCTTGACTTTTTCTTGTTCCTCAGTGCTTGCATTACAGTAAACACGGACCGCCATAACACACACGTTCTACTTCGCGGCAGGTGTCATCGGTATTTCAGCGCGAACCTCACAGAAAACAGAGCAACAATTGTATCTTAGGAACTAGATATTTCCTGAGCGACTACCTTTACCCAAAGTGGGGGTTTCTCTGTATCCTAAAAACGGCTCGCGTTTCGATTTTACCCTAGGGACGGGGTTTCCTTGAGCAACAGCTTTTCTGAAGTGGGGTTTCACCCTATCCTAGCAACAATGGTTACCATGACGACAGAGAAATGAAAAAACTAAGGAACGACGAAGGAATGAACCTAATTTGTATGTGTGCGCCGCTGCTGCTGCTGGCTGCTACTCTATGTTACTTTTCTGTAATAATCTGCTGCTGCTAATCTATATTACATTTCTGTAATAATCAGTTAACATGCAATGTAAAATTTCACATAACGAGGCACAACGAACACGTATTTCACAAAAATAACAATAATAAATTTAACTTCGTTACATCAGGGTGTACGGAAGGCGTTCGGTAACAGAACTCTCGCTAGCAGTTCAAGTAACTGAAGAAACTCCATCTCGATAGCGTGTCTGTGCTAAGAACCCAAACTCTGTGTAGTGAGAAAACTATAAAATGAAGCTACAAGCGAGGATTTTTATTTTTCCAGAACACGGGAGCTGTAAACATCGCGATAATGATGATGATGATGATGACAGTGACAGGATCAAACAACCCCTTTACTATCGATATGAAAAACCTGACGGGCCTCACATTTTAAAACCAGAAGAACAAAGATTTTCACCGTACGGACCTCCCGCAGTTCCCTTACCTTTTCCCATAATACGATTTCTACCTGACATATATTTCCTCGACCCTGAAATTTCCTTATCCTATAGCATTGCGGAACCTACCGAGCTTTCCGGATCTACTGAGTCACCCGGGCCTACAGAGTCTTCCGGACCTACCCAGTATTCCGAGCCAGAGACAGACGGATCTACTCTGTCCTCCGATACTACTGAGCCCTCCGGACCTTCTGAGTCCTCCACATCTACTGAGTCAGCCGGGTCTACAGAGTCTTTCGGACCTACCCAGTCTTCCGAGCCAGAAACTGACGGAACTACTCTGTCTTCCGATACTACCGAGTTCTCCGGACCTACTGAGTCCTCCACATCTACCGAGTCACCCGGATCTTCTGAGTCAACCACACCTACCGAGTCGACCGGGTCTACCGAGTCACCCGGAACTTACGAGTCAACCACACCTACCGAGTCAACCGGAACTTTCGAGTCAAACGGACCTACCGAGTCAACCGGAACTATCGAGTCAAACGGACCTACCGAGTCGACCGGAACTACTGGACCGGCCGGAGCTACCACAACTTAGATATCTTCCTTCTCACACCCGTGTTACGTGTCGATTATATCAGCTTCAGGGAGCCACACCCGTAAGGCTCACTACCCATGCACTGGCAGCAAGTCATTAGCGATAAAGTATTCTGTAAGGACAAGTAAATCCTAACATGTATACAAGTGTTATACTGATGCATCACTGATACGCACCGAATGTTATTGAAATAAATATGCACTGTTCTCTTTTGTTGAATGTACACATAATGCATTAAATGCACACACAGTAACGCTGATAAAAACGCATGGAATGTTCAATTTGTATAAGCACCTCGTTAAATAATGAAGAATTTTAAATTATAACTAATTGTGAATCTGATGTTTATTGGACCGTGCATCATTGTGATAGCTGAAGAATAAAAAACCAGCTAGATGTCACTTGTTTTATTTACTTTACTTCTTAGATACTCAGCATGTTTCGGGCATTAATATGTCCATCTTCAGGAGTTTGCGATTGTGTTGTTGAACTACCACACTGGCTGTATTGTTCT
>Ga0123354_10000909_pt1 | contig 33189 bp, 16 predicted proteins | sample TergutLab28metaG_2_FD_97872 | JGI IMG/M metagenome (GOLD analysis project Ga0123354, IMG submission 97872) | Labiotermes labralis P4 segment gut microbial communities from Petit-Saut dam, French Guiana - Lab288 P4 | ecosystem: Host-associated > Arthropoda: Insects > Digestive system > Gut ... | reverse complement strand
TGGTGCAGAGTCCTTCTTGAGAAGCTAACTGGTTTGCAGCTAGTCAAGAAATTCCCCGCATTTCACGGAACCCGAAGGTTCATTACCGCACTCACAAGCGTCCGCAACCTGTCTCTATCCTGGACCAGCTCAATCCAGTCCATATACTCACATCCCACCTCCTGGAGATCCAACCTAATATTATCTACCCATCTATGCCTTGGTCTCCCCAGTGGTCTCCTTCCCTCTGGTTTCGCCAGCAAGACCCTATACACCCCCCTCTCCTTACCCATACGCGTCACATGCTCAGCCCATCTCATTCTTCTCGATTTTATCACCCGCACAATATTGGGTGAGGAGTACAAATCATTTAGCTCCTCGTTATGCAATCTCCTCCATTCCCCGGTTACCTCGCCTCTCCTAGGTCCAAATATGCTCCTCAACACCATGTTCTCAAACACCCTCAGTTTCCTTTCCTCCCGCAATGTCAACGACCAAGTTTCACACCCACACAAAACAACAACATTTGTTGGTCTACATTATAAATTTAACTTCTTCAACATCATTTTTTCGTCTTATGCATAAATATGTTTTCATTATTTTTATTCATTTATCATGAAACACAACTGAGTATGCAACTTATTCATTCTTTCACGCAGAACACTATAATTTGTAAAGATATTCTATTGAATGGTTGCTTATTTTACCACGTAGTATCTTATCAAAAATTGGAACCCTCTTTCTTGATTCCTTCATAAAGAGAATGCTTAGTTTTATTTCATGCTAATAGGTTAAAAAATTTAAAAGCATAAAATCTTCCTTTTGAAAATCAAAATATTACGTATAACTTTATTTCTAATGACTTCTAGTTAGTGTAGTATTAGTGTTGATGCAGTAATGTACTCTATTTCCGAAATCTTCTTTGTGTGTATTACACTGCAAAATTTTGTATGTTTTTGTATGTACACAAGTAAAACGTACTGTCTAATTGCCAGTTTATAACTGCGTTCCTTTGACAGTTAGGCAGGATTAGTTTCTTGAGCAATGTAAAGGGGGATATTAGGCAGTAGATCATGAAATATATAAGTTGTAACAAATATTTTGACCTTTGAATAAATGGTAGTTGCTGAAAAAATTCCTACCGTGGAGATTTTTTACTTTTGCTTCAGAATTTTCATTACAGTAAACTCAACTCAGTGTACATTATATTCAAGAAGTCAGTAACGTTATATCAAATCTTATCCCTGCGTACTTCGGGCAATCCACACTATCCTTTAGGGAAAAATGTGTCCATCCTGGAATGTTCACAAGCCTAGATTTGCCAAAGACGTAGGGATAAGTTATAATCTTGCTTTACTGCATTTTATTCTACATTGTGTACCATTTCGAACTTGTCTTATTAAAGATTTCAAAAGATGAAATGTAACAATATATTTTGAAGTTGCTATAGATTTATCTGTAAGAAAAATGTGTCTTAGCTAATTACTTAATGGACAGAAATTGACAAAACATGTAAAGATGTGGATCTCTTCAACTTGTTTTAATTTTTTGAAAAAAAACACTGAATACAAAAGGCCTTTAAGGGAAGAAAATAAGTGTTAATAAGAGTATACCAGGAAGGTTTTTCCCGTAATTGTATTCATGAGCAAAAAGAGTTTATCGATATCAATAAAATATATTAACATTTAATATTAATAAAGAAAAGAATTTTCGCATTAATTAGTAACAATATTTTTACTGGCACTATTATGAAAATAAAAATAATTCTCTGTAGCCACATAAAACTGCAGAATTATTTCGCACAGCAATATTAAGGTCAGGAAATGTGTTCGTACATATGTTAATGAGCAAAGTGACTTTCCGAAGCCTCACGAATCGATTAAATAATTTTTCATACCAGCATTAATGAACAAAGTAATATTCCATTTCCATACTATTGGTTAAAATAGCGTCTTTTACGAATAATACATAGAAAAATAATTTCTCTTAGGAATATAAAGAGACGTTCCTATAATGGTTAATAATTTTTCCCTTCTTGCTATATTCGTCAATATTATCTTCCTTAACCATATTAACCAAGAAAAGCAATTCGTCCTAATGACACTGTACGAAAAGAAATATGCCATAAAAGTATTATTAAATAACACTGTTTTCAGTAACCATGTGATTGACAAAATAATTTACAGTGACCATAATTTTGGCATAATTATGTCCTTTAGCCTTATTATTTGGAAAAATAATTTCTTTTTTTTTGTCGAACTATGTAGCTAGGTGAAATAATCAGCCGCAGCCACATTAATGATAAAACAAATTTCCTGTTGTCAATTAACAAGCTCGGTAATTTCCCGCACTGACATTAATGTCTTGAATAGTTCCCATGGTTGCATTTATTAAAGTTACTTTTCTTGACCACAATAACGAACAAAGGCCTTTTCACTACCACATTTTTTAACAATAGTATACGTTGTACTTTCCAACATAAACAATAAAATTTTCTTTAATATAAGAAATTTATCTTTGTTGAACATGCAATATTGCATTCTCAAATTAATAAATATTAACATTTCCAGGTCCTAAATTGATTTAAAAAGTATTTACATTTTGTTATAAGATTTGTCTCTATAGCATTTGAAGGCAGTTTGTATGTAGGAATATTTTCTGATCCTATGTTGCTATATAAGTTTAACAGTAAAGTGAGAGCTTTCTATGAAACATTTTCCTCAGGCACGTTCAATATAGAACTTTTCCCTGGAGGTGTTTTTAAATCAAAGAACAACCATAAACGCTGTAATTTTAATAAAAATGTTTACGTCTGTCTTTCAAAAAATGTACATAGAAAGTTGTATTCATATGATTATATAAGGTGCTTTAAGAATTAATATTATACAGGGTGTGAAGGTAGAAACCAAAAAAGCAGCGCAGAAAAATTTAATAACATGGTAGATGGAGATTCAAATCTTCACGGGCATTATGCTATGTGGACTGGTAAACAGAGTAGATGAAGGCATTGCAGACAAAGACTAAGAAGATGAATCAGTTCCGTCTCAACAGAACTCCTCAAAGAACCCAAATAACAAATAACATTGCAAACTACCAAATCTCAAATTTCCAGCCATATGTGTAAATAAGCGAAAAATATTTATTACTAAATAAAAAAATTCAGAATTATCTTCGAGGACGTTGCGATTTATCGAACGGTAGATATTTGTATAGTTGGAGGATTTCACTGCTGTTTTGGCAAATAATAAATTTTCGTCAAATATGAGGTTTAACTTTATTGGTAACTCGTTTCCAGCATTTTAGAGCCAGCAAGCTTCTTGATGGAAGACATTACGATGTGCTAGGAATATACTAAACCTTTAATCAATATACCTCAAGCAAAACTATTTTATTGTATACGAGGCCATATTTTTCGGCCTTTCAAAACGGTTATCAACAGGCCTTCTAACAGATCGAGTCAACAGACGCTGTGTACATGTTTGGATCCCAATATGTATAAAAAATATTGGGATCCCAACATGTACACAGCATCTGTTGACTCGATCTGTTATAAGGTCTGATGATGACCTTTTAAAAGGTCGAAACATGTGACCTCGTACACAATAAAATAGTTGTGCTTGACGTATGTTGATTAATGTTTCAGCAAGAGTCTCCTAAACAATCTTAACAAATTAAAATGAACAAGTTGTCATATCCCAGAAGAGTGTTTTCGTGATTCAGCAGCCATTTACCAATCGACACAACATAATGGCCCTCTTCAATTTCGTTGTTAAAAGGTCAAATAGTAAAGTTAGATTATAGTTACACCTAATGTTTTTTATTACTTATATAAATGGAAGGTGGTGCCAGTAACTGGTTTCGCCGACTTATGCTGAGGTACAAAAATCCATTTTTGTTTAGGGATGTGAAAGGTCTGTAGCGTTTTCAAACACCCTTCGCAAAGAGAAGCTGCGGCCCATGTATCTACTCAGCAGCCATGATTTAATAGAACACCAAAGCTTTACATGTTCTCGGAATTGCGCACTTCTTCGTCAAAATCTTAATGGCATTATGTTACATTGTGGCACCAATTTCTCCTACATTACCCAGCAAACCAATAAGCGCAGGGACATAACGATGTGTTTAGTTTATTTTTGATTCCCAGCCCCATAACTGGTTATAGATGCGATTTTCCATTCGAATAACCGGGAATCAATCAGTCATCGCATTATACTTGTTTCCGCCCGTCCGTCTGTCTGTCGGTTCGTTTCCAGTTTCCATTCAAATCAACAATACCAACATTTCTTTCAATTCTTATTTTGAAATTACACGTTTGCCATGTGCGGTTTTTGAATTATTTCTATCCCCTTTTGCAGAATTGTCCGTTGGAATCAATAGAGGGGTTCGCTTTGTCTGTGTATATGGGCGGGATTTAGCTTCGCTTGGGTTCGAACCCAGGACTCCAAAGGGGAGGGACATAGCAATGGCCGACGCTTCCGTCTAGCGCTAAGGGCGTGGCTATGGACCACCCTCATTAACATAAGGATAGTGTATTAGTGTGGATATGGTAATGACGTAGTAGCATTAGTGCGATGGAATACGCATATTCACACAAACATAATCTAAAGGTAAAAACATATAAAAATTGTTTACGTCCAAAATGGTGCAGCGATCTGAAACGTAAAAATGTTTTGAATTGGCAATGCATATATATTTGCATTAAGAGTGTACTTGACAAAATCAATACTTTCCAATCCGTAGTCCATAATTCAGATATAATACACCTCTGTTCAACTATTACTATCACTAACTGTCGATAAGCTCCGAATGTGATGTTTCTCCTATTAATCCTCTTTGCTGAAATTTGGAAATTTGTAATTACTAATTCCATTCCTGTATTTGAAAATTTGCTTACAAAATTTTGATTGGAAAAATCTAAGTTTTAAGTTAAGTTTGTTGCTTGGCCTAAACGCAAAGTCCTAAGGGAAGTAAACTAGCAACTCTTTCACATGATAGTCATTGAGTTCTTACACCATGTGGGGTATGATTTTTAGGACGTTTCGGGGAAAATTGGTACCTCTCAAATTGTCGGCAGATTTTCTGCTGGCAGTCACTTCAGCATCTATCTGACAGAAATATCCACTGTAGACGTAGACAGAACGTCTGTCCGAAGCGTCCAAACAAATTTAATATCGTTTACGGTGTAAGAACACAGAAGACTAATAAAAACTAAAAAAGACACGCAGCATGAAAGCCCAAAAAGTAAAATTTTAGTGGATGTTAAGAAGCTGTCAGATTAATGCTGGCACTAGGCAGAGCCTAGTGGTCAACTACAAATGTCTAGTAAAGTGAACAGAATGGGAGAGCTTGCTGCATCTGGTGATTTAGGAAAAGATGTTAGTTAGTAATTAATTTAGTTAATTAGTGAGTAAGTTATTAAGTATGTAAGAACGTAAGTAAGTTAGTACGTAAGTTAAAAAGTTAGTGAGTTAGAAAGTGAGTGAGTTAGTAAGTAATTAAGTACGTGAGTAAATAAGTAAGTGAGTTAGTGAATAAGTAAGTAGATAAGTGAGTAAGTAAGTAAGGTGCTGAATGACTAAGTAAGTTATTGAGTATGTATGTGAGTAAGTAAGTAATAAGTAAGCGAGTGAGAGAGTGAGTAAATAAGTGAGAGTAATTAAGTAAGTTAGTGAGTAAGTAAGTGAGAGTAATGAGTGATTGAGAGAGTACGTAAGTAAGTTAGTGAGTAAGTAAGTAAGAGTAATGAAGTAAGTGAGAGTAATTGAGTAAAATGTCACTTTATACACAACAGATATCACACCCGATTTTATTATGCCGCTAAAAACTAATAAGCACAGTAAGCCCGTATGTTACTGGCAATGCAGACAGCGATGGTAACGGGAAACAGATGAAACTGGGTACTATAATTGTTTATTTGGGCGCAGGATTGACAGCAAATGAGACAATTTTAAAGCCAGCACAAATATACCAATACGCAATAAACACATAACTTTAACACCAAGAAGCGAAAATAACGTAATAATAATAATAATAATAATAATAAATACATTGCCTCTGTGCGCGAAGAAAGCTTATGGGAGAGCAGAGTTAGAGTTACGCTATTTCTTAACCCCAGCACTAAGTGGAAGTGAGTGAAAAGATTCACGCTCTGGTCGCTTTACTGCCGTGAAAGCTTCCCCCAGTACTCACTCAATAGGTGGCTGAGTGTTACCAAGAGCCGGTCTGGAGGCTTTGAAGAAGGCAGGAAACTCTTGTTAATGCTAGGAATCCAACCACCATTCCTCGGTCTCCAGCCACTAATCTCATTTTGCAGTCTCACTTCACTTTAATTTGCTCAAATATCTGCAGATTTTTTATGCTTTAACTTCCAGGGTTTTTTTTATTTAAGTGTTTTTCTTGACACAGCACACATATTAAACATCGACGCTTTGTTACTGGTGTCAGTTTTATGATCATATGAATTAGGTCACAAAATTAACACGTTTCGCATATATTCTAGAATCACTGTATATCTTCCAAGTACTTGTGTTTGTTCTATGTAGTGATTAATTTACCTCTAGTCCATATAACGAAGGTTTATGCACCTCAGAACACAAAGCGTGGAATGTGTACACGTTTGAAATGTGCAATGAATCGGGGAGGATTTTGAAGGAAGTAATTTTACTCTAATTTCTTCGTGTTATCCCAGTAACGCTGGGGGCCAGAGGTAAAGGCCTTTGTCAAACAATTCAGCTTTTCCGCTGAGATTAGAACCAGACATATCTTGAATAAAAGTGAGAAGCCCCAACAACATTCACTAAATATAACATCATCTTGAAACCGGGTGTATAGTATAATTTGCGTATATTTACAACATATAATCAACAAACACATAATATATTGAATACTTAATTGTAACTAAAAGAACTCTTACATGTTTCAATGCCTCAGTGCGTCATTTTCAGGGAATTCTTCTGATAAACCGAAGTTGCATGCCAGTTAAAATACAGTCCATTAGCACATACACTTAGATGTGTTAAAAGAATGTGGTTTACCACGTAATTAATAGAGAGTCGCTGTTACAGACAGTGCTACAGTAACATAAAGTGAGATGATAAAATTATCTGTCAATAAAATACAATAGAATGGTGCAGTTCTTGCAAAGATTGCTTGAATTAAAATTTACATTTGTAGCGATGACTTGAATAAAATTTTACAGCTGCACAATTCTACTGTGGGGACCGCGGTAGCTCAGTGGTTAAGGTGCTGTGCTACAAATCGGAAGGTCACTGGTTCGATTCCAGATGGTGTCATTGGAATTTTTCTTTGACATAATCCTTCCGATCGCACTATGGCTCTGGGGTCGAATCAGCCTCGAACAGAAATGAGTAGCAGGGGCATTTCCTGGGGGTAAAGGCGGCCGGTACGTAAGGCTAACAACCTTACCACCATCGTGTGTCGTCATGTAATCTCGGAACCTTAACTTCCTGGAACCCTCTGGGCCACTCGTGGTCTGTAATGGGACTGCTTTACCTTTACCTTTACTATTCTACTCTATTGTATTGACAGTTAATTTAATTGTCTGTAGCACTATATGTAGCAGCGACTGTGTATTAGTTACTCGGTAGCTATATATCTTAAGACTTTTAAGTGTATTGTACTAATGAAATGCATTTTAACTGAAGTGTAACTTTGTTTTAACAGAAGAACTCCCTGAAGATGATGCAATGAGGCATCGAAACATGTAGGATATTTTTAGATACAATTAAGTATTAAATATATTCTGTTTCCGTTGAGTGTATGTTTAAACTGATGATAGTCTCAATATTTTACAGTCTTAATTTCTCTAGAGATATTACGTAAGTAATTTGTTTATTTTATTTTTTTTGGCGCGACAGCCCCCAGTGGGCCAGGGCATCCTCATTCACGAGATTTCTAGATCACACACAACGACGCACCACAGTCGCTAGGACTCCTCTGGATGAGTGATCAGCTCGTCGCAGAGACATCTACCTGACAACACACAACAATTAGTTAATTATTAGGCCTACATATCCTGCTAGGTTCCTGTAGTTCTTCATAACATATTTCAACTTACATCAATAAATATTATGACACTGTCAAATCTCGTACAAGATGTCGGTAACCTTATATCATGACTTGACATTTAGATTCCTGAGCACATGCCGAGGTCAAACGCCATATAAAAGTGTATATAATCCTATATGTGCTTTCATTTCAAACTGCACACCTTTGTTAACGACCCTTTCACAAGCAGCAGAATGTTACACCAAACAGCGTGAAAGAATTATCCTACGTTAGGGTCAGACATATGCACAGACGTAGCAACCATAGAATATAAATTACATTCCACATTTTCATTCTTTAGACTTATAATTTAGCACTCTGATATTATCTCCTTGCAAAGGAAATACTGTGTTTCGGTACAACATGTGTGTGTCTCTTATTGCAGACATCAGGGTCTGAATCTTCCAATGCCTTCAACAGACACAATAAGTGGTAGCGAATAAAGGTCTTGTAATTTCTTCAAAATAATTTATTTTGGTTGTTCTTGAAGAGTTTGCGTTACAAACGTAAACATCTTAAAGCATTCTCACGCACACGTTTTGAAGTTTGCATCTCACTGCACAATACGTTTCGTGTAATTTTTTTATTTCGGAGGCCCCTCTGAGAAATGATGCAATTTCTTGAAATCCATATAAAGCAGAAAAATACTAGAATATTTGTACTAGTGAATTCAAAATATGTTATCTTCGTGGTTCCTCTCTGAAGACAAATGAATGAACTACACAAACATTGGATTAACCTGATAAGTCTGACACTTTGTCTTTAGCATCAATGGAGTGTTGAGTGGTGCTAAAGTCAACCTGTCGAAATAAGAGACAGATTATGAGAGGATAAAGAGGATAATTACAAAATGAAAATTTTGCAGTTTTTCCTTACCAGACGCTAATATGGTGAAGAAAGCAATGTGCATTAGACTGACAGGCCGTGCAACATGTAAGGCATAAACTGAAATTGAACACAAATATACGACCAGAGGAACTTGAGGGAAGAAACGTGTTGCTTGATACAGGAGTAGTGAGGAGGCAGTATTACAACAGAATCTTGGGCACGTGAATATGAGGGTGAGGACTCATTTAATTAGGGTCTGGATAGGTTCTAATGGCAGGTTTTTGTGGGCACACAAATGAAAACTTTAGGTTTCATTACTGGAGATACCACGATAAACACCCTTTTGAATATACATTGTTGTGATTTTTCTAATTTCAACTTTGTTGCACGATATTTCACAACAAATTTGTGACATATTTGGTAGAACATAATTGAATTTGGTAGAACATAATTGAATTTGGTAGAACATAATTGAATTACTTGTTATTTACTAATAATATTTTGATTACAAATTATTTCATCGAAAAAAATAAAAGCAAAAAACATATCTAAGTTTACATAAAACTATAAAGTTATCAGGATTAAGATCTGGGCTATATATATATATTTATTTATTTTAACAAGATGAAGACGTAAAGAACATTGCTTCCCGAAATGAAACTGCAGTATTCGTTCGAAAATTATCACTGACTAGGCCAACAAGAAAATAAGACTTTTTGTCAAGAACTAAATATTATGAAAGTCGTAAATGTTATGAAGGCGGTAAACCAGATATTTGGAATAGACCCACGTGTTACAGCTCTCAAAATTCAGGCTAAGATATATTTGACATCACGAGAGGAGATGGAATGGCGAATGATAAAAAAATGTAATATTTGAAGATCCTAAACCCTAAATTTACTTAGCTATGATGTTATGGAGTAAATGATAATGATGAGGATTATAATTTAAAAATTCCTCAAAGTTACATAAAAAGTCACGATAATATTTAAGAATATGATTGTGTGAGTTATGACAGAGGAAATTTTATGAAGATAAACTTTGTGTATTGCACAGTTTAAGTAATAAGATAAAATAAAAGTATGCAAATTCCTCGCGCAATATATTTTAACTGCATTTTAGTCACGTACAACTAAACATATGTCATGCCATTCAACATTATCAGGTTTCTCATAACACTCAAAATTAAAGTCCACGTTTCACATTAGATGCCTCCAATTCAAAATTTCAAAACATTCAGATAATGCCCCTGTAAATTCAACTTTTATTTTACTATTTACATTATTCAAGTCCTATATGCAACTTTCATTATTAGGCTATTGCTATCATATATGTTCAGTTTTTGACATTTTTTTTCTAAGCCGATTCTTTGAGATCGTTTCTTATGTAATCAGCTACAGTATGTAGTTTAATGAAGAAAAGGAACTGGACATGTAACTGGCCGGTAATGAGGAGAAAACAAATTAAGTTTTGTTAAAAGTACGTTCGAGTGGAACTTATTAAGTTAAGAGGAAACATATTTGAAGTGTTAACACGTACATTTTTCACATTTTGAAGGTGTATACTCGACTGAACTGATCATAATAGTGAGAAATTTTATTTGAGCGATGTAGAAGGCTCAGGTTAAATTGCTGAGTTAATATTCCTACTGCAGAAGCGGCTGTGGTCATTCTTGCGCATAAACAGCCTGTGTATTCTGCTTTGTAAAATTTTGGATTTATCATTTTTTTTTACCGGTTAGCTGTCTTTTGTAGATCAGTACGTCAGACTTTCCTTCAAAGTGCCATATCTCGACTGTAGTGTCAGACGTGGAGCAGACAAATGAGTTGTGTCAGTTCTGACTACTGTGCAATGAGGTGCTCCAGAACTATAAGCCATGAAAAAATGGAACACTGTTCAACATTCCGGAGAACAGCTCAGTATGATAAAGTAGACAACACTATCTGTACAAGCAATAATCAGCTTTATTGCGCATCGCGTCAGTCCCTGAAGACTAAGCTGCCGAATTTCTGCTAAATATTTTAGAATAGTTCCATCTTGGGCATTCAGTAGCCGTGAAAGTTTTGACTGTTTTTTCGCCAAATTGCTGGTTTTTGTTTATAATGTTATTGTTATTCTAATTTTTCTGTCTATCGTCTTTGTCAGCCATAAATTTTCTTCTTACAGACTCTGATATAAACTGGCACAATTTATTCAATTAACAATTACATTGCTTACACGATCGTATAAAATTTTATTCATTAAAATAACTGAAATATCAAGGGTACATTTATCTCAGTAATTAACCAACTTGATTCACAAAATTTGTTTCACAATAAGTTTTATTTCATGCCTTTACATGTTTCAAGCACATGTGCCCGTCATCAGGAGGTCAAAATTGCATTACACAGCCTTTGGTATCACCTATCACCTGTAGGTGTGATGATACCAGAGGCTGTGTAATGTAATTTTGACCTCCTGATGATGAGCACATGCGCTCGAAACATGTACAGACATGAAATAAAACTTATTGTGAAACAAAAATTTTGTGCATCAAGTTGGTTAATTACTGAGATAAATCTACTGAGATGCACGGTCAGCAAAACGTCAAAAAATCAAGGGTTCAGCAACTTTAGCCATTACATGAAATAAATTGTATTACTTTAGCTTGTTTCGCTGAACGTTTTTCCTGTCGTAATTTTATTTCATCATATTTTCTGTAGGAAAATAGGAGTTTGGACTCTATGGGGTCAAGTCTGTAAGTCAAACTCCCGAAATTTTGTGCCGTTGATGAACTACGTCTATTGTGCAATGTGGTGGGGAAAATGGTGGCTCACATTAATGGTAAGCACGAATTAAACCGACTGAGGGCAGGGTTCGAAGAAACATTTTGGGTGTAGGAAAGACAGTATAAGAGTAAAGTGCAGTATATTACGCAATGAAGAAATTTATAATTCTTATATTCACCAAATAAGTCTTGAGTAATGGATTTAGGATAAAATAAAGTGGGTGAGGCAACTAGTAGGCTTTAACAATGAGACAAATGTAAACGGTATTTAGATCGGAAATATCACTTACTAGATCTAGACATAAAGGTGAAGATAATAATCGTCATCGTATAGTTTGCAGGAGTTAAGCCTATTGACCCGTTCCAGTGCCGTTGACATTCTAAAAGTCTTTGAAGGGTCTCCCTTGGACCTGAGGACGGAGTTGTGGTAGTAAAACGTTTCGTCTACTCTGGAGGAAATGCCTGAGTATAATCAGCGGAAAAACTTCAGCACTAGAACTAACTGTCGAAAGAATAGTAATCTCTAATGGGGGACATTTTGAATACTTTTAAGTCTCAAACACAAGATAATAATAAAAATATTGTTAAAGAAATAACCTGTGAGAGATTGGGCTTCATGGAGATAACTTTGGATAATTTTTATGTTTTAAGATATTGAAAATGTTATGTACAAGTTTTTAAAATAAGACATGCATCGTACGTTTGGTTGGCTAGGAAAATGTGCTGTGAGCATGAAAGGTAAATAAAAGGTTTAGGATTGCGTCCACTTTTAACACATTCGTTGAGTCTTTGTGATCTGCGATATAAAGACTGTTCCGAAGTAACTAATTGAGATAAGCACGTTTTGTAATCCATGTGAACTTCGTTGGATGGTTTGCTTAAGCAAATAAAACAATAAGTAGGGTTCCAGCTGATTTTGGGTCCTAACGGAGAAATAGCTTTCATTGTAAATGGTAAAATGTTTATTTTAAATTCTCGAATCATTTTAGAAACGTAATCATTTTTCCTGGTAGACAATAGTAAAAAGAGAATACTGAATCACAGGTAGTAGACAAAGGACTGTAAAACATTTTACAACTTCAGCTTAACTGAAAGAGCAATTAGAAGCATGAAAATACAAACAGGCCTTTTGGATCAATTTGATGAGGATGAGAAACATCGTAGTTCCGGACACTGAAATACACCACAATAAATGAGTAACTGTGCCGCATTATTACGTGCAATAACTTATAGTGAGCGGGGAAAAAAAATTCAGCTGTGTGTTAAGTACATATCCGCTGAAGTACGACATTATTTAATTGAAAGTTACATCAATTATTAGACTACGTGAAGACCAGCAGTTCAGCAACAAAGAAAAGCCATTAGAAGTTACATAAGTTTCAAGTAAACTTTACTTCCGTAATGCATTGAATTTAGAACACAAGTTCATAAATAATCTCGAACTAAACTGGGAAATGTGATCGTTAAGAAATGACAAAAACGATTAGCCTTTGTGTATTGAAGAATAAACTAAACTCTTCGTGCATTTTAAAAGTTTAATCGCCATTCAGAAGACAAACATTGATACAGGACAAGAGATGTGAGTGTGAAGAAGGTTCTTTACAGGCGTGTGACAGAATACGTATAATTACGGTACCACAACTTTGTTGGACACTGCGCTTGGTCTAAGGCCGTCCTTCCGTGTGTCTTCCTCGTGGATTGAAATAAAGTTAATTTAGATCAATTCTTCACTGCGCCTATAATTAGGTAACAATTTACGTGTAACTTATATATGTATGAGTTATGTGTGTATGTAATGTGATGCACTTTCTCATATGAATGTAATTACAAAGTCATTAAAGCATATTAATGTGTTTTGTGTTACACGTTGATATCCTGTGAGTTGATATACTGACAATATTGCGTATTGTTTTGTATGACAGTGAAATTGTGTTTTGTACACTGAAATAAAGCATAGGTTAAAAGTTTTTCAGAACAGAATGCTGAGGAGAGTATTGGGAAGGGAAGAATTAGAAAAAGGCAAGAAATCTGTGAACAAAGGAGAGATTCCAGCACTTATTCTTCATATAACTTTACAAGCGATATGAAATCAAGGAAGATGAGATAAATGATACTGCACAAAAAGTAAAAGAACTGCATTAAATATGTAATATGGAGAAATGAAGTAAAAAGAAGAAATGGAAGAAACAGAAGCGAGAGTGGTATTGTTATCATAATCGGTTTTAAAGAAATATGATGTCAAAAATATTGACTAAATTTGTGTAGTTCAACGGACGAAATTGTTTTAAGTGTTCGGCATTGAATCTTGGGTTTTATAATAGCAAAGACGTTGCTTTACTAGATGGTGAGCTATTGTCTGAAGGGTCTGCTCCATGGAGGTAACTACATATGAGTTCTTGAAAACACAGAACTGCAGTTTCGCTTTTTATACAAGGAGGAGATTTTTTAAATAATGAGGAACCTACTATTTTCTTAAGAGATAGTCTGTTCCATCCAGCTACTTAGTAATATTTCTGAAGAATAAAAAATCAACTAGATGCCACTTATTATTTTATTGTGCTTCTTATAAGTTCAACATGTTTCGGGCATTACTATGCCCATCATCAGGAGCTCACGACTATGATGTTGATTACCACATTGGTCGTTTCGTTCTTGGTTTGCTGTAGGCTGGAACCAAGAACGAAACGACCATGCGGTAATCGACATCACAGTCGCGAGCTCCTGATGATGGGCATAGTAGTGCCCGAAACATGTTGAACCTATAAGAAGCACAATAAAATAATAAGTGGCATCTAGTTGGATTTTATTCTTCATTTATCACAATGATGCTCGGTCCAATAAACATCAAATTAGTAATATTTCTTCGTAAGATATAGAATTTTTTCTTCGCATGATAATTCTACAATACCCAATATCATTAGCACATTCTAACTCATATACATATTCGCGTATTGCCAGTAATTCTTTTATTCATTCTTTAGAGTAAGTTGAAACAAGAACATTTGAAAGTCAACGCCATTCTTGTGCCTAAATTGGAAAAGGAATAAGAAGCGTCCGTAGCCTAAGCAAACTAAAAGATAAGGGAGTGACAATGACGGTGAATAAAGAGACAAACACAGAAATAGAAAGAAACGAAATCACAGAACATGTAACCAGATTTGTCTAATAATGAAAGCTGCAGGTTCTGCTGAGTGTTCTCTCCCGTTCAGGACAAAATTCGTTCGCCTTCCTCTGTGTTTCTCTGCGAATGAGATGCTAACCCCACCCAGCACGTCTCCATTCTAGTCTCGTGTTTTATCTAAACAGCGAGCTCTCCAACATCTCCTTAACAAAAGAGAGACTTCCCCCTCTTAAAATTCAACGACCTTACTTCCATGTCCTTTTTATGTTCCCAAAAAAGGATCTTTTTGCTTTCCGGGAAACCCCGCCTGAAATCTTAATCACAGTACTGTTGACAACAATGAGACCAAGATACAACAGAAACTCGTGTATAACATTAAACCCATTGTTGAGCAACATCTACTCTAGCTGACTGCGTGCCCCTATTGGCGCCACGTGTAATCACGGTCTCCTGGTTTATTGAAACATCGTCCTAGACACAATAAGAATTGAGGAATACTCAACTTCCATTAGGTACACTTCGTAAGTTTTAAGACTCTCTGCAAAAGACTACAGATTCCTGATATTTGATATCTGATATGCCAGCACTTAGTATTAAAATATCAATCAAGCTGACTGGTGTCTATAGCAGAGGCATAGTTCTGCTCCACATAGAAAAGTTAAGACTTGCTGTCCAGTCTGTGTTAGCAAATATTTATGAAGATAAGTACACGACCGTTACAGCGGAAAATACCCTTCGGTAGGTATTAGTGTCCATTTTTGCGGAAAAAACTCCCTTTATGTCGTCGCAACTTAGTAAAAATTTGTATCCTTTCAAAATCATTATTTTTTTATTGACCTAGTTGCCATTCCGAAAATTTCTAAAGTATTAATTTTAGGGGACTTCATAAGCACAGCTGAACGCAGTGCAATTATTCAACTTCGGTTCTTAAATATATACTTGCTTCTTTCGCCTGCTCTATGTTGGAACACCTTCATTAATTTGAATCCTAAAAAAAAAAAATTCTAAGCTAAGTATTTGTACAGTAAAATTCGCTACTATGGACTTTTGTATGTGAAACTGCTTGTTTGTACAAGGCTGAATATTCACAATATATATTGTGCAGAAATTTTCCCAGAAAATGGAGATAGGATATTCCTTCGACGTGTCAGTGAATATCTCTCAAACTAGCTGAAGTTTTAAACTAGCAGACCACAATGGAAAATAGGAAGATGTTATAATTCCTCTTTCTTTTGAGCTGCATTGCAAAAAAAACATTTTTAAATCTGGTAAGCTTTCTGTACGTGGTTTTCAAATCTTGTCTAAAAAATAAACAATCTATAATATTTGTTATTTTGATTCTTCTTTACAATTATATACACTTATTTGTTTTCTTCCAGTAACTTCTGTTATAGGAACACAACAATTCAGAGGAAATTAAATGAAGGAAATGACGTGATCTCAATAAAGTAAGGCTGAGAAGAATTTTCTTTCTATGTTTTCCATCAACATAACTCTCCCGATCTGGGACAGATAATCCTGGTTTTCCTCTTTCTTTTGTTATTTCTCTTGATATAATTTACATGAATATCACAGCAACCTTCGCCTACAGAGCATATTCCTGCAATCGTCATGTTTTCCCCTGTATTGTGTTTTGAAGGGTCAAGAACTGGGTCAGTGGTGCCTGGTGAAAATATCGTGCGCTTCTGAGGGGATGCTCGGATGATGGGATGACGACATTAAGAGGAAATCTAAGAAATTTGGAAAATTCTGCTCCACTTTCATATCTTTTACAAAAAATAATACATAAATTCAATTGCTATTAGACTGCAAACGCTACGGAACAAAACACAATTTTATCGCTGGCTCCATCTTCATTCTGTTGTTTTAACTGAAAGTTAACAGTAATTTCTCGTACGCGAATAGGCATGCAAATATTGAAAATACGTTGTGCTACTTCCTTAGACCTTCAGCTGCATCAGTCCCAGGTTTCATAGAGACTTAAATAAACGAATGACATGAACCAAAAATGCTAAACGAAATTTTGACTTTTTCTTAAGTTTGTGACCGTTGGTAAGTAGCTTTATAAAATATCCACTGTTGTGTGTCTCAGTGATACACAGTCCTGTTACAGTGGAACTTCAGCAGCTTATGAGAAACTAAAGTTACATATTTCCCAAATATTCATCACATCGTAACCCGTAAAATTCCATATACCATATGAAATGTATCTATCGTTGGCCATTTTAGACTATTGAAAAAGTACTAATCTGAGATAAAATTTTACATTATCCTCCAGTCTTTCATGTGGATGGGATGTTGCACAGTACTTACTACACTTTCCAGCAAACAGGATTAAATAAATTTCCCTTTCAGCGATTAGGCTAATGTTTGCGTTCCGTGACATAATAACTGAAGTATTTGTAATAATTATTCCGTTGCAGTAAAATAAAGTGCCTGGTGTCTTCTACTATAGTTGCTTCCTTTAACTACTTTCAGCTATACTTCGCTGCGTTTCCTCTACTCCATTTCATCCTTATTATTGTGTCGGGGTTTCCCATTGTTCTAAAACTGTCTCCTCCCGACAAAGATAAACGATTCCTTCTCTTAAGTTATTTTGTGTTCGTTTGTTTGTTTGTAGTGGATGTGTGGGAAGCATTGCTCTCTTTAAGTGAATTGTTGAGTTGCGTAAGAGTAAGAATGGCACTTGTACGTGCGTATCATTATTCCTTTGTTGCAGACGCCATATTTATTATGTAAAATTTCATAAATCCAGGGAGAACGTGTCCTGCTATCAGTTCACTAGAAACCAATAATGTTATTTGTTTATAAAGAAAGTGTGAATTACATTTGTTTGTTTTGATATTCTGAAGATCTGCGTCATGATATATTCTTATAATAAAACCAAGGAGAAGCATTAATTTCTCAAATTAATTTTGGAATAGGACTGCACATGTTTCGGACAGTATCTCTCTCCATCATCAGGAGTCTAGTACTGTACACACAGCAATGCATACAGGTTATGCTGACAACTTGCTAGCGAGCAGTCAGCATACCCTGTATGACATATACCTATTGCTGTGTGTACAGTACTATACTCCTGATGATGGGCAGAGACACTGTCCGAAACATGTAGAGTCCTACTCCAAAAATAAATTTGAGAATTAGTGCATCTAGTTGGTTTCAATATAAGAATTTGTTTATTTAATTACTTACTTCCCGTCACACAAAACCTGTAAATGTCGTAACGTAAATAAATTCTTAATGCTTTTCCTATTTTTAAGAATTTTTAAAGTAATTCTTTTAACTAGAAGTTTCATAGACAAGCTCAAAACTTGGTCTTTTTCCGTGAATTAAATGACATCCATAATCACAAGTACCATTTTCACATTTCTCAGATTTCGTTATTTGTTCTCAAGCATTGTATTCTCCAAATACCGACAGCTCTTTAGGCCTAATTGTGAATGGATTTGTTATTTACATGCTTAATACTGAGTAAATGAAATACAAGTTTCTGAGTATGTCGTCTAAGAGGGACGATACAAGAGAGGAATGGAGAAGATTACATAAGAACGAGCTTCATGATTTCTACTCACCAAATATTATACGGATTATCAAATTAAGAAGAATGAGATGGGCGGAACATGCAACACGTATGGGGGAGAGGAAAGGTGCCTACAGATTTTGGTGAGAAGATTTGAGGAACGGAGGCCACTTTAAAGATCCAGGATTAGGTGGGAGGATAATATTAAAATGGATCTTCAAGAAGTGGAATGGGATTCGATTGATATGGCTCTGGGCAGGGACAGTTGGCGGGCTCTTGTGAATACCTTAATGAACCTTCCGTTTCCATAAAACGCGGGGAATTTCTTGACTGGTTGACTGAGGACCTGTCGGCTTCTCAAGAAGGACTCTGCTCGATGGAGTCAGTCAGATAGTTCGGGATGAATTAGCTTATCTGGTGTTTTTGTAAACATGTTTATGGAGCTTGTTGTGAAACGTTCATCTAAAGGTCGTAACCGTGTGTCAAAACCGCTGGTTTACTTATGACCGTGTTAATTACAAGGATTTTATTAAATTCCTAAACATTATACCCTGTACAACACAAGACTTTATCTCGATGTACACCACTTTTAATTTCTGATTACCCAAGTATAAAATGTTCTCCGTCTCTTTTGGATAGTTCTGGTGTTCGAAATGTTCTTCGTAATTTTAATAACTACTCCCTGTTTACTGCTACTTGCCAAAACTCTCTGTCCGTCAGGTGTGGTTCAGCTGCTCAACATTTGCGCAAAATCGTCGATATCTTTAGGAAACACAAAACTGCTTTAAACAAATTCTGCGCTGATCTGTGATATTTTTATAAGAGATTATTTAAGTTTTTCAGTGTTTAGGGGTTTTTGTCCCAGTACTTCTTTCGTATTGCTTTCTTCCTGCCGTATTGTTATTGCTTGTTTATTTGTGTGATGTTTTGTTTCAGTATCTGTGAGCTGGTTTTGGTATAAACATTATGATGTTAAGCTTGCATGTTCATAATTGCAAATTGAATTGAATTGAAATCAACTGAATTAAGAGGCTTCATTTTTGTGAATAACTGAGGTTATTGGTACGTACAAGTGCCAAATACTTTGAATTTTTCTGGGTGTGTTTACAGATTCGAACTTTCACCATATTTCTATAAACGGCATGGAACTTCTAACTCCACTCAGTAACTAAACACTTTGAAAGTTTGGACACTTTACCGAGAGACGAATGTATGTTTAATGGTGGGCTGTATTGAATTCGGTAGTGAAATTAAGGTTTTATGGAAGGCAGGAAGTTTCGTGAGAATCAGTATGACTGGTGTCTTCCATAGCAGGACTATGGTCCACGGAAATTAGAATCGTAAAACGGAGGGACACAATGTGAAATATGGGATTATGAATTTTGATGTTTTGCTGACCGCGCATCTCAGCATAATCTTAACAATTGACCAACTTAGTGCACAAATTCTTGTTTTATAATAAGTTTATTATATTCTTCTAAATGTTTCGAGCACTGTTGTGCTCATCATCAGGAGGCCAAATTGTATTATACAGCATCTGGTATCATCACACTCTGTAGGTGGCCGTCCGGTGCGCACCGGCCGTTCACCTACAGAGTGTGACGATACCAGATGCCGTATAATACAATTTGACCTCCTGATGATGAGCACAACAGAGCTCGAAACATGTAGAGGAATACAATGAACTTATTATAAAACAAGAATTTATGCATAAAGTTGGTCAGTTGTTAAGATTATGTGATTATGAGCATTGCAGCCAGAATTGTACATGAAAATCTCAAAAAATAAAACTACCTGGATGATACAATTTGAGTTAGGAAGATAATATTGAGTTGAAACTTACGGAAATATGATGTGCAGCTTCGGATGGAATTAATATTCTTAAGGATTCTTTCTTCTAGCGGTGATAAGATTTCAGCATTCATAAAAAAATATTCTTCTTCAGGTAACTTTGTAAACAATTTCAAGAAATATATTACACCGTACAGTTAGCTGGTTATGTTTTTTAGTTAGTTAATTAATCGTTTTACAAAAAAGAGACAAATATAAAGTGTTTGATAATTATGACCTCTCTCTGCTACGAGTATTATTTTGTCACAGATCGTATACATGTTGTTTCGCTATTGCACCCAGGAAAAGGCACGTAAAATTCACACATATACACAAAGCACTACCCACTCTCCTTCCTACACCACGGGCCTCTCCACACGTATGAATTGCTTATATGCAAATTTCGTTAACATCCTTTCAACATCTTTCCGGATACACTCGAGTCGTTTGTTAAAGAAACGCACATCCACAGCACAGCTATTACCGGGCTACAATGTATCTTACAATTCCTGCAGCCATTAAGCATAAAAACTCACACCTGTCCTAACCTAACCTACTCAGCGTCCTGTAAGTGCAATTTCCAAGTACACATTTCCAACACCCTCCTACCATCTCCTTATTCACATACGTACTGCTCTGTTTTGCACGTTTTAAAGGTAATATAACTGTAACGGAGCGTCGTAGCGTGTTCTGTAGAGTGACTGGGCATCGGCAACAAGATAAACGATGCGAGTTTCAGTTCCTGACAGGGAATTCTTTCAGACCGGGTCCACAATGCAAACGGCGATACTTTCTCCGGGATAAGGGGGAGAGGCCGTGTATCTGACCACTCACCTCCGTCTAGTATTCAGATCAAGAATGAAACTCTAACTCCGCTCCCACTGATTCTGTTTATGGATTTATCATGTAATAAATTAGTGACATCAGTGGGATGAACTATGGCCTTTCCTTCAAGTCGCTTCATGTTGAGGTGCTGTTAACACAAATACCGATTTTGTTTGAACAATATTAGGAGTAGGTAAAGCATTAGAATGTGGACAGTAATTAAACCCCTGTACTATTCAAGTGATAATCTATTGGTACGGTGATTTGCATAAAATGTAGTTGCCAATTCATGTAGGATTTCCTCCGAAATAGATTGCATGGTGCAGTAGGATCAGGCATTGTATAATGGACTGGGCCCACCACAACACGACTGCTGACGGTTTCTTTATGACTGCGGCTTCGAAGTTGTGCGTCACCTCATTGTCCATTGAAAGAAACATAACACGTTTTAATTAGTATGTAATATTTCCTTTTCGGTAATTTTTCATTCCGGAAGTCATCCACGGGCGGTTTATCATAACCGAAGATTTTCGTGACTTCCTTCAGACATTGTTCTATTTCTTGTAAGAAGCGTGCTTTGAGAGGAGCAACATAAAAATTCACGAATGTAACATTCAGGTGACCGTGCATCGTGATGTATTCTTATAATAAAACCAACGAGATGCACTAATTTCTAAATTTATTTTTGGAATAAAACTCTACATGTTTCGGACAGTTTCTCTGTCCATCATCAGGAGTTTAGCACTGTACACACGGCAATGGTATATGTCATAAATGTTTGCTGACAGCTTGCGAGCAGGATCAGGATGGAACTGCAGTTCCGTCCTGATCCAGCTGGCAGCATACCTGTATGACATATACCATTGCTGTGTGTACAGTGAAAAACTCCTGATTACACAACAAAAGACCTGAATCTTCTTCAATATGCAACCATTTCAAAGTGTGTAGTAAACTCTTTGACAATTTAAGAAGTGATTTTGATTAATACACTAATAGAATAAACTGAACTTGGACGTAAGTGAATGCAATGGCAGGACCAGGTTCAAGATTTCAGAAACCTAAAAGCGTATAAAATTTTCAGGTATATTTATATTAAGATTATGGCTTCACTATTTGAAAAATGGAGAGAAATGAAAGGGAAACAAAAGCGGCCATGAAGTGTGAAATAAACATAAAATTTATGGCTTAAGCTGTAGATATCGCATATAAAGCATGCCTGAATGCTGTTAAAATTGTGGGGGGGCTTGGAAACAAGGGAATGCTGCGACTTCAAGAGGCCGAAGCAGATATACGTGATGACGTCACGTTTAGGGTGTCAGTACGGGAAAAACTTCGGCCTGGTCCTTTTAGTTTATGGTAGTGATAATAGTTATTGAAGAAATAATTTAACAATCAACTGATAGATATAGATGGCGATAACTTTGTTTCGTATTCTTGCCTTTATTTTGGGGGGGGGGGGGATTCTAATGTATCCCAAATTTGGTCCTATGTTCTTACAAATAGATGGACATCTTATTCATTTCCATACCACAACGGACTCTCTGGAGATGGTCGTTCATGAACGACTTGAAAGGACACTTACATAGAAATATTTAGGCCTTTATGTATATCGGTCAATTGTAGTGAGTTCTTTTCGTATTTGCGAGCACTGATTCAGTGGAAATTTCACACATTCTTCCCATAAAGCCAAGCAGAGTCACAACGCTTAAGCTTGCTTCGTGACTTCGATGTATTGCAACCCACTCTGTAACTCTGTAGTGTATGATACTAAGGTGTAAATTTGTTGAAGATTTCTAAAAATAAATACCTAATCAGGCAAACAATTTTTACGAAAAGCAAAATGTATTCTGGAATAAAATGACTACTTCAATTTGAATCATTTTTCCATGAAAGTAATACTATGTCACAAAGCACACACAACGCCCTACTCTGGTGTGAAGAGATTTTCAACGGTGGGCTTGTGTTTGTAATTGAATGACCGCTATTAGCAGCATTTTTTGTTGTTGTTGTGTTCGGTTAAGGAAGAAGATGTCCGCCCGTCTACACTGAGTCGAATATTTGGCTACGGTTATCTTCCGTGTTAAAAGCTCAGATTGAAAATATTTATGTGTAATTTATTTACAGACTCTGATATTTATTTGCTAATTACTTAGAGATACTGTCAAATATTTGAACGAAGTTAGTATTATGGTCTTCTTCTGTAGGAAGCATGAATAGTGCATAAAAGTCGGTTAGAATTGTCTGAGAACATGCCGGGATTCAAACCGGTCGCCTTGTGAATACAATACAATACAAAAATGTTGTCTTTTGAACCAACTGGTTGGGTTGTACACATTATATATCTTAGCGTTATTAGTGAGGTCGTAAGGACCGCCCTGAAATGACTGTGCGCATCTATTACAAAAGAGACAGCCGCATTATTCTCTTTATTAATGTTAATAACTGCGTCGTTGTTAGAACTATGTTCTAGGTGACCTCTAGAAGCTGCGGTGATCAACCTTTTTTCCTCAGGCAATGTCACTTATTTTTTTAGGCGCCTTCGCAAAATTCCGAAGAGCGACTGTTAGCTTCGTCATGGCTGTCCGTCCTTCTGTCTCTTCTTCCGCCGGTTCGTCGATCCGTTAGCATGGAACAACTCGGCACCCATTAAATGGATTTTCATGAAATTTGATAAGGGAGTATTTTTTGAAACGCTGTCGAGAAAATTCAAGTTTGATTAAAATTTGACCAGAATAACGGCACATTACGAGAAGAAAAATGTACTTTTCTGATCATATCTTGCTCAGTTCTTCTTAGAATGAGAAATATTTCAGACACAGTTGTACAGGAAAATCGAAACACACATTTGATCCATAAATCTTTCTTAGAAAATCGTACCGTTTGTGAAGTTATGTGGAAAAATATTGTACAGCCGAAGAGGTCACACATCACAATATGGCGCTTGCACATTGCACGCTGGATACCTAAGACTACATATACACACACAGAGTATGTAAACTTACTGCTTTTCCACTACAACTATGGTTGCACCAATGCGTCTCAACGTTAAGTTATGCGCACTAGGGGGGTCTTCTTAATTGCGATATTATTTCTAAGTATAAGATGGTTATTCGTTCTGTAGCATAAATAAAAAGCGTCGTTTGGCTCGCTGCATGTATTTAACGATGTCGGGGAAAAAAACAAACCATTTAAATTCTAAAATTTATATGTCGACAGTAAATAATAACAAAGGCCAATATTGCAAAATAAAAATCTGATAAAGGAAATATGTGAGAAATACATGAATTTGTATTTGCAGCGTTATGAATGTGATGTTTCTAGGACCGTGCATCATAGTGATAACTGAAGAATGAAAACCAACTAGATGCCACTTATTATTTTATTGTACTTCTTATAGGCTGAACATGTTTCAGGCACTACTATGCCCACCATCAGGAGCTCACGACTATGATGTTGATTACCACATTGGTCGTTTCGTTCTTGGTTTGCTGTAGGCTGGAACCAAGAACTAAAAGACCAATGCGGTAATCAACATTATAGTCGTGAGCTCCTGATGATGGACATAGTAGTGCCCGAAACATGTTGAGCCTATAAGAACTACAATAAAATAATAAGTGGCATCTAGTTGGTTTTTATTCGTCAGTTATTGCAACATTACATTTTATTTATTTATTTTTTTTATGCTCGTCTCAACGTTACCAGTCCCATTTGTAGTAAGATATTCCTTGTGAAATCTACCAGGTGTGGAGTTTCTTACTTTTCTGTGTTCAATTCGATTCTTACGGAAGGAGAAGTATTTAAAAACAAAAAAGTAACATTCAATTCAATTCTTTCGCACTTCTTTGAATTTTGAATTTTCTTATGCAAGAAAGGCCTTGCCTCTTTTTATATGGACTTATCCTTGTGACTGTAGGCCCATAATCTTCAGCAAATGGATAACTGGTAGTAAGGATACGGAATTACAGCAGTAGAAAGGTTAATAAAATTGGCAACGATTTCATTTTCTGGACCCAGGCAGTGATCCTATCCAACTGAAATATGAAGTTATTCTATCAGTTCTAACACATTATAAGTGAACGTACGGTTGTGTCTGATTCGGTACAAATGGGTCTTAGCACTAATGCATAAAGTATGAAAACGTGCCTCGAGGCAAAACAACTCAAAGTATCTGATAAAAGACAGAAAATTAACACGAAAAATAATCTGGTTGAAATTTCAGTACAGCATTATTGTTATAACGAAGAGGGTTTTTTTTCCTTTCTTTGTTTAATGAGGAATAAGAATGAAATGCTGATTTGTTTAAACATATTGATGTGCATCGATTATTATTTAGGGAGACACAAAAATAATTATCTAAACTTCAATATTAAACGCTTGATGTTGGTAACGCGAAAGTAAGATAGGCTGTATGGACGAATTAACTGACTGGTTTAACTGAATATAAGATTTTACGAATAACATAAATGTGGCGGTTCTGCGCATTTTCTCATAATCTCAATAAACCTAGGCTTAAGGAAAAGAAACCGGCCTATAACCACAACACGTGATATAAATGTTGCACTCTGCCATACAACTTTGACTGGGTTATCTTTTTTCTTAATAACTATTTAGTAACTGACATCCATGATTCGAGCAGAAACAAATGTAAGTCTTCACATAAATTATAATTAATAATATTTTATTTTAACCAAAATTGAAATTTATTGTTAAACCTAATATTGCGAAGGAGCCAAAAATGTGAATGTCCGGGTAGATGGAGAATATATAGAGAATAAACCGACAGCACTGAGATAAAAAGCATTAAGGATATAAGGAATAAATACTGAACTTACGAGCCAAACAGTCTTTAACTAATAGTGAAATTACTGAGTTTAATTAATAGTCTAGTAGGCATATGCCTGCAATATAGTGGCTAGATAAAGTTAAGTTCCAATAATTTTAGTAGAGGACGTAATGTTGTGTTTAAAATACAATACTTACTTACTCCATGGTGCAGAGTCCTTCTTGAGAAGCTAACTGATTTGCAGCTAGTCAAGAAATTCCCCACGTTTCACGGAACCCGAAGGTTCATTACCGTACTCACAAGCGTCCGCCACCTATCTCTATCCTGGGCCAGCCCAATCCAGTCCATATACCCACATCCCACCTCCTGTAGATCCATCCTAATATTATCCACTCATCTACGCCTAGGTCTCCCCAGTGGTCTCCTTCCCTCCGGTTTCCCCACTAAGACCCTATACACCCCCCTCTCCTCACCCATACGCGCCACATGCTTAAAATAAAATATATATATTTACTCAATCGAAAGAAGCAATGTTTATATTGCATTAGTAGCCACTAATGCAATAAAAACATTGCTTTGTTTTCGTTTGAGTATATATATATATATATTTATTTATTTATTTATTTATTTTATTTTTATTATTAAGTTCCAAAGTTCATTAAATTAGGCAGGCTTGACGTGTGTCATAAATATTGAGGAATTAGTTTTCCCAGTTTCTGTTACAAAGATTACAAAAACGAATAGAGAAATTAGCCTCGAATCTAAAGCAGTGGAAGAACACAATTTTTGCAGGGAACCGTTCTTCTATACAGAGAAATTTACAAAAGTGAAAAGATACAGAGTTAACTCTATCAGCCTTTACTGCATTTGAGTATAGCGCAAGTGTTTTCGACAAGCCAGGACAGAAAAAAATCAATATAAATTATTTTTGAAAGTGATTTGCAGAAGTAGTAATATCATCAGTACTACATTCTCATATTTTCATTGACATAATGACTTAAGAATAAGATGAAATCTTATATAATAAGATAAATTAGTTAGAATTTCAGAAATTTTGCGTTTTCTATATACATATATATATATATATATATGTAGGCAATATATATATAGGCACACAGTGTATAAATAAAGAAACTATTCCCTTACAAAACTGTAAACATATTTACCTTTGTAAGGACTTTTATGCAAATTAATTATCCTTTTAATTTTTATTAACTCTTTCAGTTACACCCAACAGAATAGTCATTAATTCTCTTATAATTACATAATATAATCAGGAACACCCGGTGGCTCAGTTTTTTGAGGCACTGCGCTACATGCCGGAATGTCGCGGGTTCGATTTGGAGTTTTTCTTTGACATAATCCTTCAGTCCGCACCATGGCTCTGGATTCGCCTCAACCTCTAACAGAAATGAGTCCCAGGAATATTTCCTGGGGGTAAAAGCGGTCAGTGAATAAGGCTGACAACCCTGTCACCTTTATGTGTTGCTTGACATGAAATCTTGGAAGGTCAGCCTCCTGGAAACCTCGGGACCTGTCCAGGCCTGTACAGTGATTGCTTTATCTTTATAATATAATCCATGAAAAAACTTAAACATTTTCATTACAAATACCTTATTGAGTCGAATTTTATAAGAAGGAATAAAAAAAAAGTATTCTTATGTGATCATATTTGTATACATCCAAGTAAGTTTTAGCATTTCTCCGGAATCCTGGTACACATTAGTACGGAAGCACGAAAATAAAATCTGTTTAATATGTTGCACTGTCTTAACCTTAGTTATATATGTATATGGATCCTCACAACTGACTGTAACAAAATATGAAGTGAGACAAATAAAGATAGGAAATATGCTTTTCTAAAGAGCGTTGGAAGAATAGAGATTAATATGTCATGAAAATGACAAGGATACTGGACCGATAGGCGCAGTAGTAAATAAATACATTAAATATAAATGTTACGAAAGAAGCTTATATTTGATTTACATAAAATAATCACACAGGTTAGTAATTCGAAAAGCGGGTTACACTTTTGTGCGGTTCCACTAAGGTTTATATAAGCCGAACTTCAAATGTCTGCACAGTAACTACATAGCATGTGATTATAAATAATAGAAGATGTCTCGCGCAGGAACTTTAGCCAGTTATAGTAAGCAATTTTACAGAAAATGTCGCAATTTTAGAACCTTTCTTTACGTAATGCAATCAAAGGAAAAAATACATCCTGTAGCCAAATATTAGGCTTGCTGCAGCCAAAATATTGTTGTTTCTTGTCTAAAAGATAGATATTATGGAATTTCAATTTTCTTCAAATGTCTGTCATAAATCGTAGTTTTGAAGACCAATATTTCCTGTTGAGCAGTGTTAAGTTCATTTCCAAAACACAGATTTTTGTATAAGCCCTGTGTTAATATTTATGACAGACATTTGGTTTATTGGAATGCGGGGTGGCCTAAAGTGGCATTATGTTCGTAAAAATTATTGAAAAAAATAAAGAGGGAAAAGACATTTATGTGAACAGACAACGACTTCATGTTTTCCGCAAGTAACAAAACCAGTCTACAAGTAATGAACGAGTTTAAAGTAAGTGTGACAGGGTCATCCTGAATTTCATGACAAGCCGATGACCCAAAAGACTGTCTTACAGATCTGCACTAAAACAGTTACATAAAGTAGAATCAAGCCTAACTAAAGAAAGCAAACTAACGATATTAATGAATGTTTCCTTCTTCAGTTTCCCGCCTTGGTGGCTATATTTACGGCTACCTAGGCCTAAGTTGGACTTTCCCCCCTCGAACCGGGGCGGGTTAGGTGAAGATGAAGGGAATAATGACAGGATTCGAACCGGCAGCTGTTCAGTTTCGAGGATGGACGCGTCGACCACAGCTAAAAGGTAGGCTCTGTGCAGGTTTTAACATTCTTGCTCTCTAAAGGTTACGAAGAGGTACGTCTTCTATATATTCAATTCACACAATACATTTCTTTGGGGCGTGAAGTACATTAATGTTGCTGCTGGTCTGCATACTTTGTGAGACGGTATGTAACAAGGCGTGGATGGACAAGTTCCGTCTATGAACTACCTTCATCATAACATCATCATAATTATCATCTCCACCATCTTCTTCTTATTCTTCTTCTTCAGGTTATCGCCTCAGATTTAGCAACCGGAAAGGAAAGAATTTCGTAATCAAGTTCCATGAAAAACAGTACAGATTTAAGCTTACTTACTTACTTACTTACTTACTTACTTACTCCATGGTGCAGAGTACTTCTTGAGAAGCTAACTGATGTGCAGCTAGTCAAGAAATTCCCCGCATTTTACGGAACCCGAAGGTTCATTACCGCACTCACAAGCGTCCGCCACCTATCTCTATCCTGGGACCGCTCCATCCAGTCCAGATACCCACATCCCACCTTCTGGAGATCCATCCTAATATTATCCACCCATCTACGCCTAGGCCTCCCCAGTGGTCTCTTTCCCTCCGGCTTCCCCAGATTTGAGTCACTAAATCATATATAATTCCTCAACATTTTTACTGTGAATTTCACGAAATGTAACGATATAATTACATGTATATTAATTTTAAAGTCAACCGATTCAAACCCACTCAAATACACGCAATTCCTGTTATAAAATTTAAAACTTTCTTTGTCCAAACAGTGCCTTTATGTGTTCTGTATAATCCGCAGGATAAAAAGCAATTATGTATCTTAACATAAATAACGTAATCACTATAATGAAGGAAGGAGATTGTTCTCCGTGGGGGAGGAATTGAAATTTTGTGTATAGTTTAGAATAATTTCAGTCTTCCTAAACTTATCAAAATTATGTCCTATTACTGCCCACTTACTACAAGATTCATAATTCGCACCAAATGCTGAAATGCTTTCTACTCTTTACTCAAACAGCCCAGTTCCTCCAACTTACTCATTTCACTTCCAAACGCTCCGCCCTGCCCTCAGACTGTCTTCACGAAATGATGAGTGGGAACTGCCTGGAAAATTTCAGAGCTGAGAATTTTCTGTTTCCCTATACAATAAAGGTAGTTTCTCTGTCTACACTCTCTACTTCTTCTTCTTCTCGTCAGTCTTAAAGCCAATTAGTATTAATTCTTCGTAGATCATTCTCTTTAAAGTAAAAAATATCTAATGCTGTAATTATTTTTACACTCATATTTCTAGCAATTTCATAACAACTACTTTTATTAAATTTATGTTCTTCTGGAAGGAACGCCATTCACATTTACTGAGAGGTACAATCATTTGGGAGGAATCTGCACAATTCATCTTCTACGCTAAGAGTGGTAAAAATCTGTTCAAACGCCAGTATTCGCGTACTAAAATAAACAGCGTCATAACCCAGAAGAAAATAAACTTCTTATTTAACACACGAGCACTTCAAAATTCACACAGATGTTCTCGTTTATTTTACCAAATATTACATTAATTGTATTTTACGCTCAGCCCTGTGCGGTCTAATAGTCTAACTCGCACATGGATCCTAGTGCATGCAAGTACATATATACACACACTGTACTAGCTTTCAGACTGGTTATTCAAAAATTTTCCTTCTCATGAATAATTACGCATATCCTTTAGGAATTTTGTATGATTCTTTGGACATGAGATCGATATTTCTTCAAAACAAGACAAATATCGAAAGAGCATTTGCAAGGAAAACTCAAATCTTACGTTCCCAAAATATAAAATCCTAATTCTCCTTATTTCTTCTTCTTCTTCTTCTTCTTCTTCTTATTATTATTATTATTATTATTATTGGTAGTAGTAGTAGTGGTAATTTGGTATATTTCTGTAAAGAACTTATTATTTTTTATTTTTGTGTGACCGTGCATCATTTATATAATAATATAAACAGCCAACTAGATGCAACAGTAAAAAAATTTACTGATAATTACAATAAGCTCAACATGTTTCGGGCGATAATTTCGCCCATCCTCAGGAGCACTAGACTGTGTATACAGCTTGTGGTATAACGCACCAACGATGCGGCCTGCAGACAGCATCGGCGGTGCTTTATACCACAAGCTGTAAACACAGTCTAGTGCTCCTGAGGATGGGCGAAATTATCGCCCGAAACATGTCGAGCTGATTGTAATTATCAATAAATTTTGTTTTGTGGTATCTAGTTGGCTGTTTATATTAACTTATTACTTAAATGCAGATTCTACGTAGATTAACCATATCGCACAGAATCCAAACACTCGTATCTTCTTTGTGTCTGTAAATTTAGACTTGGATTCAACTCTTCCTACGCATTTCAAAAGCAGATTTATAATCTGTACTCGTAGTCAATTGCACAACCCTAGCTCTAACGATTCTTTAGCTTTCGTCATCAGATCCAAAGCTAAATATAGTTCCATTACTGCCGTCAGTTTACTATACCACGTTCCAGAAGAATATTTCTTCTTCTTCTTCTTCTTCTTCTTCTTCTTCTTATTATTATTATTATTATTATTATTCTGCACTACAACTGTGGTAGAGTCTTGGCTTCTCAACAACATCCTTCCATTTAAGGCGATCCTGGACTTGTTCTACCCATTTTATAAGTTCCACCTTTCTCAGGTCGTCCCTGACGCCATCTTCCCATCGGAACTTAGGCCCTCCCACTGGTCTACTTGTAGATGGTTTCCATTTGTATATTTTCCTTACAATCCTGGTTTCAGGCATTCTATTTATGTGTCCAAACCAAATCAATCGTTTGGCTTTAACATAATTTATTATGCTCAGGTGGTTTATTAACTCTTCCAATTCCTTGTTTGTTTTAATTCTCCTAATACGAATATTACACCAGATGGAATTTACGTATTTTCGAAGGTCCAATACCATATATCATTTCAGGACCCAAAATAAGCGAATCTGCAGTCTATCCAGCCTCACAGGTTACGGTGTCCACCATATTGTTTTTATTGATTTTAGGGAATTAAATAAAAAATTTTGTGACAATAATTTTACCAATTTCATAGTCAGTATTAGTCGATTATTTCACACGTTTACAAGGAGAACCTACACACAGAGACACACCATAAGAGAGACAGGGACACAGATAGGCAGACGAACAGACACAAACACACGCACACACAAAAAATAAGTTGGTTTCGAAAACAATCCAGAATTATAACAATTACGTTTTGAAACAATAAATTCAATTGTTTTTATGCTTTCCTGACCGTGCATTTCAGTATAATCTGAGTCCTCTCTCAACCTGTGCACGGGACGGCCACCTACAGGTGTGATGATACCAGATGCTGTGTAATACAATTTTGACCTACTGATGATGAGCACATAGTGCTCGAAACATTTAGAGGCATATAATAAACTTATTATAAAACAAGAATTTGTGCATTAGGTTGGTTAATTACTCAGAAGAAAATAAATTCAGAGTTAGAGCATACAAAACATTATGTTTCTAACACCGTTCGGACACTTTTGATGGATACTAATCTAGTTTTATACGGGAATTCTGTTGAGATATTTACTCCTACTTTCAGGTATGTAGGTTTAGTTTTCTAGCACAATTCAGACTACTGGAAACTACAGAGCATACCAAACGTTAAATAATACAGCTACACTAATATTCCGTTAATTGAAATCAGAAAGTCTTGCAAATGGACATCACTGAGATTTCTAGTCTAATTGAAAATTTAATTAATTTACTTCTCTTTTTCTCGACATAATTAGAAGGATAAAGCAATACTTATACAGGCCTGGACAGGCCCTAAGTATTCCAGGAGGCTGACGTTCCCAGTTTTCAAGACAGTCGACGTATGAAGGTGGCTAGTTTGTTAGCCATATGCTTCGACCGCCTTTACCCGTCCAAGTAATTACGAGTATTTCAGGTACTCATTTCTGTTGTAGGTTCAGTCGACCCCAGGGATTTAGTGCGGCCGGACGGTTTAAGTCGATAAAAAATTTCAATGACACCATCGAGAATCCAAACCGCGACCTTCCGGCTTGTAGCTCAATCTCGAAATAACTTGTTTCCTTGTTTTATAAAGAAGTGTATCTTCACTTACTGTCATGTCCTCCAAGAACGTTTGAAAAAAGGGGCAGATTTTTATGGACATCAATGGAAACAGTATTGAATGTACAGAGGCATCGGAACTTGCTATATTTATATCGAAATTTTTAGTTGCTTGTGATTCTTCTAAACTCTCCAGCATAAAATTCACACTCGTCTTAAATGCGTTACTTTGTCGCTGTGGGAAATAAAATTGTCACACATAAATTTCTATTGCAATGCAAATTTCTGCTATTAGTTGCATATTTTCTTTACACATTGGTGACAAAGTTAATAATGTAACACTTTCGGTTGCCTAAATTTATCCCTCGCCATGGATAAAATAAAAAATTAAAACAAAATAAGTTCCAAATATTTAGTCTATAATTCAATTTGTTTATAAATACTGCAGTAATATGACAGCACAAATATAATATAATATAATATA
>Ga0123354_10000908_pt1 | contig 33192 bp, 21 predicted proteins | sample TergutLab28metaG_2_FD_97872 | JGI IMG/M metagenome (GOLD analysis project Ga0123354, IMG submission 97872) | Labiotermes labralis P4 segment gut microbial communities from Petit-Saut dam, French Guiana - Lab288 P4 | ecosystem: Host-associated > Arthropoda: Insects > Digestive system > Gut ... | reverse complement strand
ATCCTGCAAACTTCTGCGGCTAAGTTTCAGTTTTTTAGAGAGTTCTTTGTCCGTATAAAAATGTTCCCCAAAAAGAGTTGGTGTTCGCATGGAGAAAAAACGCTCCATAGCCGAAGCAATTCTATCCAATGAAAGAAAACAGGATTTTATTCTTTCGTTGTTTTCTAAAGTAACTAATTCATTATTCATCAACTTATTATTTATTTGTTAAACTTATATCGTCTTTTCCTTAAATGAAGCCTCTTTTCGCCTGTCTTCCACCAAAGGGACAATCTTCTTCACATCTTCAGGCTTGTAATAAGTCTTGTGGCTGATTTGAGAATAAGCTAACGTTCCGTTATCCCGAAGCGTCTGTAAAGTTCGTGGGGAGATTTTCAACAGGAAGCAGACATCCTGATTATCCATCCATTCACTCAACTCTCTGTCAGAATGCAGACTTACGAGATTTTCCATCCTTTTGGTAAATCCTTCAAACTTTGATAACATTGCTTCGAATGCCTTTGCTTCAATATTTACTATTTCCATTGCTGTGTATTTTTTGCCTCAAAGGTAATATAACATTTTCCGGTATTTTTCAAAATTTTTGGATGTGGCACCGGTTTGCACCGGTAATGTCCCCAAGTTGCGCCACTCGGTTTGAATTTAGTTGGTATTAGACAGACATTTAGTTCAAAAATAAAGAAAATTTATAATGTAGGGGTTTGCTTAGGTATGGTGTGAAAAAACTTTTATTTGAACAAGCATACGGCGCATTATTACTTGGTGTGCAAAACAGTGAAGTTTACACCGGCTGCGGGGAAACCACAGTAGAAAAATATTGAAGCCGGCTACATACAAATCCGATTCAATTACAATTCTGATTAATAGTTCTTTATTTGCATCAAAATTGATTCCGCAATAGATGTCAATTGTAAATTCAGTTCCGAATTACCATTAGGAATAAAAACTGACTTTTACAAAAAATTCAGTTTGAGATTCAATTTCTGATTCAATTCGGAAATCAATTGAAGAATCAAATCGAGAATCAATTTTGAAATAATTAACGATGCCAAAATAGAATTTAGAATCAAATTCAAAACAGGCATCAATTTTTAACAACTAACAAATATAAAAAATGAAAACAAAAAAAATTCAAAAACAGATTTCAATTAAGGAATATATTGAAATCTTTTGTCAGGAAAAACGGGTACGGGAACGTTACGCTGTTTACGTCAGTGAGAAAACGCATCACAATCTCAGGCGTATCGCCGGACTGTTTGCAAGCGAACACCACACAACAACATCTTCTTTGGTAGACTCCATCCTATCCTGCCATTTTGAGGCTTACAGGGAACTTTTGAATGATTTTGAGAAGGAATATATTGGCAAACTTTTCGGATGGATAGAGAAAATGAAGCGGAACGGAAGTGAAGCGCCGGAGGAACATCCGGATGATGTTGAAACAGGGGAAACGGATATTATTAGCAAAGACGATGTTGAGCAATAGAGAAAAATGTGAACAGAGTATAATTGGTATAGTGTATAAACTGTGTATAGTAGATTTATTACTCCGGCATCGAAGATGCTCATGTTCTTTGGAACATGGCAAGTTGTGTCTTGGGACACCCGAAACCTTTCGAGCATCCCAAGACCACTTGCCCCTGACAGGGAGAAAACGCTCCGAAGTCGCATTTCTTTTCAAGCAAAAGGTAAAAAGGCTAAGGGCAAAAGATAAATCGGTCTTTTGCCTTGTACCTTTCGCCAAATGGTACATATTAAAATAGTAAATGGTAAATTATAAGAATTATGGCAACAGAAAAAAATTACAACAAAGGCGGTCGCCCGCCAAAAACAGACCCGTGCCGGCATCGGTATTCCATTAAACTGAACGATGTCGATAATGCTCGCTTTCTGGCGATGGTTGATAAAACAGGCTGGACGGATAAGGCGAAATTCATCAAGTCGATCCTTTTTACAAAGGAAATCAAGTATGTGAAATATGACAGGGCAGCAATGGATTATTATATGAGACTGACCACTTTTCACTCGCAATTCCGTGCAATCGGAGTAAATTATAATCAGATTGTAACGCATTTGAAAGCCACTTTTACAGCAAAAATAGCCCTCGCGTTGCTGTATAAATTGGAAAATGCAACGAAAAAGTTGGTTGCAACGAATCAAAAAATTCAGGAATTGACGCGGGAATTTGAGGAAAAATATTTAAAAACAGAAGAAGGAAATAAATCAAAATAAATTGTTTAAAAATCATGTCAACATCCGTAAAATTTAAATTTATACCTTCAAAAATCAAAGGCAAAGAATGTATAATCTGCCTGCAACTGATTCATAACCGGAAAATCAAACTGTTAAGAACCCGATTTCGCCTTTTCCCAGCATAGTGGAACTGTTACACAGAAACAATCATTTTTGAAAAATCCACACCGGAACGGCAAGTTCATTTGCAAACAGTGAAAACAGGTATGGAGGCAGAAATGAAGCAACTTACTGAACTGATTAATTTATTGGAACGAAGAGCGAATTCACAGTAGAAGAATTATTAACCTTATACACAAACAATTCATTCAATGGATATTTCTTTACTTTCGTCGATTACATGATAAGATGCCTGAAAGAAGAAAACAAACAAAAGACGGCTGCTATTTTACTTACGGCAAAGGCAAGCTTTAACTGTTTTCGTACCGGACAGGACATTTTGCTTGAAAAAATAGATAATGAATTAATGCAAAAATACGAAGCATGGTTGAAAACGTCAGGAGTGATGAAAAATACTGTTTCGTGTTACATGCGGGCATTGCGTTCCGTTTACAATCAAGCGGTAAAGAAAGGCTTGACGCAGCAAAGGAATCCTTTTACAAATATTTTCACACGAATAGACAAAACTATTAAACGAGCTGTTAACGAAGATGTAATCAAACAGCTTCAGGCATTAGATTTAAGTGAATATCCTGAATTGGCTTTAGCCCGCGATCTGTTTATGTTCAGTTTCTATATGCGGGGAATATCGTTTATTGATATGGCTAATCTTCGGAAACACAATGTGAAAAGCGGTTACATCATTTATTCCCGCAGCAAAACCAAACAAATGCTTACTATCAGGATTGAACTCTGTATGCAGAAAATTATTTCCCGATATGAATTGCAAACGATAAATGATTTTCTGTTGCCTGTTTATACTGCTAATAATAGAGACAATACGAGCCAGCTTCGCAATTATAATCACCGACTGAAACGCATATCCGATTTACTTGAACTGGAAAAATCGCTGAGTTCGTACACCCTCAGTCAGTCCTTCGCGAAAGTCATCGCCATTAATTTCTACCTTCACCTTTTCCAGCATTTTCGATTCTTCGGCGTATTTTTTCAGCGCCCGCGTCAATCCTCGCCGGAAACCAGCCAAATGCGTTCCGTGTTCGGTAGTTTCCCCTATGACGCGTAGTTCGGAAGTTGGTTTTCCGCAGGAATATTCCTGCATATATATTTTTCCGTCGTGAAAAACTTCAGCTTTCAAGTAGGTTGACAGAGCATTCACACACGACACGCCAACTCCATGCAATCCGCCGGAAACTTTATATGAATCTTTATCGAATTTTCCGCCGGCGTGCAATACCGTTAAAACGACTTCCAAGGCTGATTTCTGTTCCTTTTCGTGGAAACCGACCGGAATGCCGCGACCGTCATCCTTGCACGAAACCGAGCCGTCTTCATTGATACTGACTTCAATATTTTTACAATATCCTGCCATCACTTCATCAATCTCCTTATCAACTACTTCATACACAATGTGATGTAATCCTTTTTCACTGATGTTGCCAATATACATGGCGGGATGTTTTCTTACCGCTTCCAATCCTTCCAGCACCTGAATACTCTCTGCCGAATATTCATTTGGTTGTTTTTTATTTCTTCGCTCATTGATATTTATTTTGGGGATTACAAAGGAACGAAAAATTTCATCTGTATTGTGTAATTCAAGAAAATTACTTATCTTTGACATTTATTATATGAAATATCCATGAGTTTATAGGATAAACACACCAACCACAATGAATATTCGCTACATTTGCAAGAAAACTGCGAATATGTGCGAATATGAAAGAAATAGGATTTGTGCAATTAGTGTCAGTAGGCTGCGGAATAGACGTACATCAAAACTTGATCGTAGCAAGCATACGCAAGAGCAGTAATGATGAAGAAGTAGAAACGCGAGAATTTAATGCCTACACGAGTTCTTTGAAAAGATTAAGAGAATGGTGCAAGAGCGAAAGCGTCACCCATGTAGCGATGGAAAGTACGGGAGTTTACTGGAAACCTGTATTCAACGTGTTGGAAGAAGACTTTGAGGTGATTTTGGTCAATGCCCGCCATGTAAAGAACGTTCCGGGCAATAAGACAGACAAGAAAGACAGCCGGTGATTAAGCAAGTTATTGTTGAGTGGATTGTTGAAAGGCAGTTTTATACCGCCTTGTCCGATACGTGAACTACGGGATTTGGTACGTTACCGAAAGAAAGTAACAGGACAGATAGCGAGTGAAAAGAACCGTATCATAAAGATACTGGAAGATGCCAATATCAAGTTGTCGGGTGTATTAAGTAATGTTGATGGAGTGGTAGGGACAAAAATAATCAACAACTTGATAAATGGGGAAACTTCGGTAGAGAAATTGATGCAACACTATCACGGGAAACAAAAAGTGAGCAGGGAAGAGTTTCGTAAAGCGCTGGAAGGCAAAGTAACAGAACATCACAAGTTGATGTTGCGTTTTCACAAAGACAGCATATCGGATAAGGAATGTCAGTTGAAGCGCTTGGATGAAGCCATTGAGAAAGCGACAAAAGCTTATCAGGTAGAAATAGATTTGCTGCAAACCATACCGGGAGTAGGCAAAGAGAGCGCCATAAGCATAGTCAGTGAAATAGGAGTGGATATGAGCCGGTTTCCGGATGAAACGCATTTAAGCAAATGGTCAGGGATGAGTCCGGGACTTTGTGAAACGGGCGGTAAAAAAAAACTGTAAAAACCGTGCCCGGCAACAGTCATTTGCAAAGTACGCTGGTAGAATGTGGTTGGGGCGCCACCCGCAAAAAGGATTGTTATTTCAAACGCAAGTATGAAAGTTTAGTTGGCAGACGTGGCAAGAAGAAAGCGCTGGTAGCCGTAGGGCATAAAATAATTATTGCAGCTTATCACGTTATCAAAAACAAGGAAACATATCGTGAACCCGTTTTACATGATAATCCACGCAAGCAAAAGAAGCAAATCAAGTATTACTTGAACAAGTTAAAAAAATTAGGAATTGAAATTGATAATACAGGAGGTCGTTTTTTTACTGAAGCCGAAAAGAGCACGAGTATGAAATTGACGCCATCCGCATAAGGCGGGTATTCGTTTAAGCACCAAACACTGTTACCAACTCTGATAATTCAGAGCGGAGTACGAAGATGAAAATTTATTCTCTTAAACGATTCTTTATTATTTTGATTTTTAATGGTTTAAAATTTTATATACAGATGAAATCTTTAATCCTTCTGCTGATCCTTCATTTCTTCCTTTCTGTAAATGCAGAAAAGAATAAACACTATTACTTTTCGCAACTATCTCTAAATGATGGACTTTCTCAAATGACAGTGTTGTGTTCCTGTCAGGATAGCAAGGGCTTTATCTGGTTCGGAACACGCAATGGACTGAATCGCTATGACGGATATGGTTTCAACGTTTTTCTGAATGACGCTAACGACAGTACTTCTATCAGCGATAATCATATTTTATGTATTACCTGCGATAAGAATGAAAATCTATGGATTGGCACGAATAATGGTTTGAATAAATTAGACCTTTCTACCAATACTTTCAAACGTTATTTTCATAATTGTTCCGATACAAATTCTATTGACCATAATACGATTTATTCTTTGTATGTTGACAATGAAAATCAATTGTGGGTGGGTACAAGGAGCGGATTGAATCTTTATGAACCGGCTAACAATAGTTTTAAATCAATTAATTCCGACAGTTTGTTTACAAACAATCCGATCAATGCCATGCTCCGGAAGGGCGATCAGTTGCTATTGGCTACAACTTATCAGGGAATCGTTCGTTTGAACGTAAATACTTTTAATTATACTATTGATAATAATAATCCGGAAAATCAAAATCATCTCAATAATAACTACATACGTTCAATGTATCAGGATAGGAACAATAATTTGTGGTTGGGAACTTACGGCAATGGCGTTTACGAAGCGACTGCAAATGGAAATCACTATATTCATTACGATAAATCAACCGGATTAACCGACGATTTCATTCGCTGCATCAGTGAATCGCCTGCCGGAGATATTCTTGTGGGAACTTTTAATGGATTGAATGTTATAAATCCTATAACAAAAGAAATTACACTTTATAATACTTATTCCAGACATGGCGATTTAAGCCATTATTCCGTTTTTTCAATTCTCTTTGACCGCATTGGTACGCTTTGGATTGGAACCTATGCCGGCGGCATTAATTATTACAGTTCTTTGACGCGGAGTTTCAAATTTTATGATCCGGAAACAGACAAGAAAACAATGAACGGCATCATATTCGGTCCGATGTTGGAATACGGCTCGTGTCTGTATGTTGCAACTGAAGGCGGAGGTCTGTTGGAATACAATATGAAAAACGAATCGTTTCAGGAATTTTTGCTGACTGCAAATACAAGTGATATTTCGTACCGCAAGAATATCTTGAAATGTCTGTATTTAGACGGAGATAAAATCCTTTGCGGAACGAATGCCGGCTCCATTTATGCTTTTGATTTGAAGACGAAAAAGATGTCGTTACAATATAAACTCGACACTGATGAGCCAATATACGTTATTCAAAGGGACAGTTCAGGTTGCCTGATTGCAGGAGGTATTGAGTTGACTGGATTATTTCGGATCAAGCCCGATGGAAGCATACAAACTCATTTTCTAGTTAAAGACAGAGGTGTTGTTACTTTCTCAAATGTCAGGACTTTTTTGGAATTACGGAAAAACATTTATTTAATAGGTACGCGCACCGGGGGACTGTATAAATATGATGCGAATGAGAAAACTTTAGTTCAATACGAAGCGATTACCGGAAATGCACATCCTAAATCTTTGCCGGATAATTATATCACTTGTACTTATCGCGACAGCAAAGGCAATATCTGGATTGGAACATTCGGGGGTGGATTTTGCCTGTTCAATCCTGATACGGAAGAATTTACAACTTTTGGAACAGAACAGGGCGCAATAAACAATAACGTCTGTTATATCGTGGAAAGTTTAGACGGACATTTATGGATTAGCACAATTGATGGTATATCCGACTTTAATCCAAAGGATTACACTTTTAAAAACTATTCTCATTCTAACGGCATCAGCATCAATGAATTTTCGCCGCATTCGGGTACTCGTACTTCGCATGGCGAAATATTTTTCAGCGGAAATAACGGTTTTATTTCTTTCAATCCGAAAAATTTATCGCTCAATTCCAATATTCCTCCGATTGTACTGGATGAGATTTTTGTCAACAATGAGCGGATTATTCCCGGAGATAAAGATGGAATCTTAGATAAAAGAATCGAATGGAAAAAATCAATCACACTTAAATACAATCAGTCCAACATTGCTATACAATATTGCGCTTTAAACTTTATTTTTCCTGAGAGAAATCAATATGCCTATCAGTTGGAAGGTTTTGACAAAAAATGGAACGAAGTAGGCAGCCGCCGGATTGCTTATTATACCAATATTCCTCCTGGAAAATATATTTTTAAAGTAAAAGGTTCCAATAACGACGGAGTTTGGAATGAAACCGGAGCAAGTCTTGAAATCGTTATTTTGCCTCCTATTTGGAAAACTATTTGGGCATACCTGTTTTATACTTTGATAGTTATATCAATAATTACAATGTTTATCCGATATTTCTGGGAAAAAGCGCGTTTAGAGAACGAAGTGCATTTGAAACAGATTGAAGCAAACACCCGTGAAAAATTTCATTTGGACAGAAACCGCTTGTTTACTAATTTCTCACATGAATTGAGAACGCCTTTAACATTGATTATCAATCCTCTGGAAGATATTTTAGAAAAAGAAGATTTGACTCCTGGATTGCGGGAACGGATGTTGTTGATGCGGGGAAATTCAAGGCGTTTATTACGCCTCGTCAACAACCTGATGGATTTTCAAAAACAGGAAAGCGGAAGACTACAATTGCGAATTACAGAAGGAGATATAGTTAGATTTGTGGAAGAAATGTATTTGGTTTTCAATGAATTGGCAGTCTCTCGTCATATCCTGTTCAGCTTTTTTCACCCTGAAAAAGTGATTTTGTGCTGGTATGATCGCGACTTGATGGAAAAAGTTTTTTTCAATTTTCTGTCAAATGCATTTAAAAATACTCCGGATGAAGGTTCAGTAGAGATCCGGATGGATTTGATACCCTTTTTAGAATTAAAAAAGAAATTCCCGCCGAAATCAGCTGCATTCAAAGATGAAAAATCCAACTATCTAACCATAGAGATTGAAGATTCGGGAGATGGTATTCCTGCCGGTAATCTTGAAGATATTTTTGCTCCATTTTTTCAGGTGGCGCAAAGTAAACATGCGCGTTCCGGCACCGGATTGGGATTGAGTTTGAGCCGCTCTATCATTGAATTACATCATGGAATTGTTTGGGCTGAAAGTCTCGAAAATCATGGCGCTATTTTCAAAGCGATACTTCCTGTCGGTAAAAAGTTTTTCTCCAAAAATGAAATTGCCAAAGAAGACAATGACAGCGAAAATATTGCTAACTACGCGATTGATATTCCGGTGGAAGAAATTGATGAGAGCTCAAACAGGAAAAAGAAATCCGGTATTATTCTGGTTGTTGAAGATAATCCGGATATACGTAAATATATCAAATCGCTTCTCATTCAGGAATATAACGTATTGGAAGCCTCAAATGGAGTGGAAGCTATTGAAAAATCAATGCAATATCTTCCCGACCTGATTATTTCTGATTTAATGATGCCGAAAATGGATGGCATTGAAATGTGTTCGAAATTGAAAAACGACCGGCAAACGAGCCATATTCCAATTATTATCATTACAGCCAAAACCACCGCCATGGATATTCAGGAAGGTTATGAATCAGGCGCCGATGATTTTATTATCAAGCCATTCAATGCCTCTGTTCTTATTTCCCGCGTCAGAAATATTTTACGAACCAGAGAAAATTTAAAAAATTTATATGGCAAACGATTTTCTTTGGATACATTGGGAATAGAAGTTACATCTTTAGACGAAAAGTTTATGCAGAAACTTTACGAAGTGATGTCAAAAAATATTGCCCATTCCGAATTTAATCTTGACGATTTTAGCCGTGATGTTGGTATGAGTAGAGCTAATTTTTACCGTAAAATAAAATCACTGACCGGATTATCTCCCAATGAATACGTCCGGAAATTCCGCTTGGAAATGGCGGCAAAAATACTCAGAGAAGCAAACATATCTGTATCTGACGTATATGTCGCTGTTGGCTTCAACAGTCATGCTTATTTTACAAATTGTTTTAGGACATTGTATGGTGTTTCACCCACAGAATATGCGAATAGAAAAAAAGAAGTAGAGAAATGAAGCATTTTTGCAATAAAATGATTTGATTTTGCAAGGCGCTTTTCTCATTGTTGAATAGCTTTGCACTCAATCCCATTAAGCATTATATGAAAAAACATCATTACAAAAGTATTTTGATAATTGCCTGTGTCTTCTTTTTATCAATGATGAAAGGAATAGCGCAATCTACTGGTATCCGAATTATTCCATCGGAAGAAGCTCCTAATATTGTACGGATAACTCCCGATTCGATCATTCTCGCTTCGGGAATGACTTGTCGTTACACTGTTGACACAAAAGAAAATCAAGGTTTGGTTTCAACCGCAATAAACGTTGAAAAGTTGGGAAAGCAACTGCAAATGTTCAACCATTCATCTCTGAATTACAGAGTTTTAAATTTGTCCTTGCAACAGAAAGTAAATCAAGATACGATAAACGCAGGAGATAAAATGGAAGTTACTTTCTCAAATGGAAAGAAGAGCCAATATCAAATCGGTATAGAAAAGAAAGCGTTGGCAGGTAAATTAAAATTAAAAAACAAAGAAATACAAAAAGATACAACTACTGATATTGTTTTGGATTTTATTGCAGGACAACGCACTCCGAAATCGACTGTTCAAATTTTTATTCCTAAAGAAATTAAGGTTACATTAGAAAACACAACTGTTAATGTGATTGGACGCGGCGAAGTGAAGTTGTGCGATTTGGGAAAACAGTCTATTGGACGAACAGGAACCAATTATTCCTATAAACAAGTCGGACAGGTTTCCATTGATGAATATCCAACCGGTCAGGTAATTATCTTCTACAATATCGATCTGCGTCCTTTCAACGGAATTGATTTGCGGCTTAAAATCAAAGATGTTTCTCTTCATAAAACCGGAAACTATTTATTTCAATCAAAATATAAAACTTCCGAACCGGAAATAACTGAAAGTCCAACCGTTTCGGCAATACTTCAGGTTAAAAAGAAAGTAGATAGCTTCGCTCCGTTCGCAATGACGAGTGAGAATGAAAAAGCTCCACGACATTGCGAGACGCTGGCGGCGAAGCAATCCAGTCTCGCAATGACAGAATTGTATAAAGGCGGAACCGCGGATGATACAGATTCAATCAACTCAGCAATTAAACGCTTGTATGACAATGGCGGAGGCACTCTGCATTTTTCTGCCGGAATATACAATGTTCGTACAATTCACTTGAAAAGCAACGTTTGGCTTTATCTCGACAAGGGCGCTGTCATTCAAGCCTTACCCAACGGCGATGCACCCGAAACGACTTGGTTCAGCGACAGTGCTTATCGTTACGGACTTTCGCCTACCGACCCGCGTCCGTATGAAGATCATGAGAACTACATGACCAAGCAGGATGTCGGTCATTCCTATTTCCACAATGCTATGTTTTTCGCAGAACGGGAAGATAATATTAAAATCACCGGAAACGGACGCATAACCGGAAATGGAAATTTGGTAACGAGCGATAAGGTTATGGATAATCCACCGGAAAAGCGTTGTGATAAGATGTTTACATTCAAACTGTGTACTAATATCGAAATCGGCGGAATTGAAACCGGAAAGGATTTATGGTATGACCCGGAAAAAGATATGCCATATTATATTGATGGAAATAATAAAAATTACGATACCGGTAATATGTTAAATATTGATGAAGGTGGACATTTTGTTTTATTAGCAACAGGAACAGACGGCGTTTATGTACACGATACTTATTTCGGAAAAGAAAGTCAAAGCAATGTCCGCGATATTTATGATTTTATGGCTTGCAATGATGTTGTTGTAACTAATATTTATTCAAAAGTAAGTTCTGATGATATTGTCAAACCCGGTTCCGATTGCTCGCTTGGTTTCACCCGTCCTGCAAAGAATTACAGAATACGCAATATCATCGGAGACACAAATTGCAATCTGTTTCAAATTGGCTCCGAAACTGCCGATGATATTCAGGATTTATATATTGATAATATTTATGTTTTGGGTGCTAACAAAGCGGGTTTTTCCATCTCAACCAACGATGGCGGACACATTAAAAATGTATATCTAAACAGCGGAAAGACAGGACCCATTCACTCCCGTTCAAAAATGCTCCGAACGCGAGCGCCTTTCTTTATTTCGATTTCCAATCGTGCACGCGTGTTGGGAGCGGATGTTAAAATGTTTACTTTCAACGAAAACGGAATTACGCGAAAAGAATTACTCTGTACGAATGTGAATATCGGGTCTGTGGAAAATGTAGTGATCAATGGCGTCGATATTTCGGAAGTATATAGAGGCAGTTCATTTCGCAGCGAACGATGGAAAGCGTTTGACGGTTCGCAAAGTGAATCTACCCCCATTATTGCCGGATATAAATTGCCTGATACGGACACAGTCGAAGGGAGACTTAATTTCATGCTGTCAAATAATTTACATACAGGATATATACAAAATGTCCAATTCACGGATATCAATATGACTGTTAAAGGAGGACATCCGGAGGCGGACGGCTTACTTTCTCCACCGGAAATGGGTGTGGGACGTTATAATGCGGCTGATTTCAAAACATTGCTGGCTTACGGCTTCTGGGTTCGTCACGTAAAAGATTTTAAATTAAAGGATTGTAATATCAATTATGAAACTTTGGACAAACGTCCTGCCATTGTTTTGGATGACGTAATCGGAGCGGAAATCGAATCGTTAAGCGTTCCGGACAAAACTATTCCGGCTGTAAAACAAATGAATTCATCAAATATAATCATAAAAAAATAAGTCTATGAAAAAGAAAATATTCTTTATTGTTTCCCTTTTGTCAATACTTTGCACCGTGCAGGCGCAAAACAATCTCGACCACGATAAAAAGATGGAGTGGTGGCGGGATGCTCGTTTCGGAATGTTTATACATTGGGGACCCTATTCCGTTTTGGGAGGTGAATACAATGGGCACAAGCAAATCAGGGGCGGTTCGGAATGGATAATGAACCGCTGTAAAATTCCGGTAGCTGAATATCAGGCTTATGCCACACAGTTTAATCCTGTCAAATACGATCCGGAAAAATGGGTGAAGCTGGCTAAGGAAGCCGGAATGAAATACATCATTATGACATCAAAGCATCACGATGGGTTTGCCATGTTCAAAAGCAATGCCAGCAAATTCAATATCGTTGATTTTACGCCTTATAAAAAAGATGTGCTGGATGCCATGGCAAAAGCCTGCCGAAAATACAACATGAAACTCGGCTTTTATTATTCACAGGCTCAGGACTGGAACAATCCCGGAGGCGCCGCAGCTCGCAAAGTCATGAGCGAAGGCTGGCTAAATCCCGATTCTGCAAGAATTGACGCATATACTGAAAAGCACAACGGACATTGGGATCCGATTCAGGATTCCCGGACGATGGAACAATACATCAATCAGGTTTCGCTTCCGCAGATTAGGGAATTATTGACCAACTACGGGGATGTAGCTGTGATTTGGTGGGATACGCCTACGAACATGAGAGATGAATTTGCAGAAAAACTCAAAGCAGAAGTCGATAAATATCCGCAGATTATCACGAACGATCGATTGAAACGTCCGAATTTTAAGGGAGATTTCAGAACGCCGGAACAAAAAATATTGGATTCGCACGAATTGGACGGAAGCGATTGGGAAACCTGTATGACGATGGACGATTCGTGGGGATTTCGTAAAAACAGCCAAAACTGGAAATCAACTGAAACGTTGATTCGCAATCTGATAGACATCGCATCCAAAGGTGGAAATTATCTCTTGAATGTAGGCCCGACTCCCGAAGGCGAAATTCCTCCGCAAAGCATTGAACGTCTCAAGGAAATTGGGAAATGGATGAAAATCAACGGCGAAGCGATTTACAGAACCACTCGTTCTTTTCTGGAAAAACCGGAATGGGGATGTTATACCACGAAACAAACTGACAAAAATACTATTCTTTATTTGTCTATTTTCAATATGCCTGCCAATCGGCAGATTTTAATTCCCGAAGTGAAAACTCCCGTTCAATCCGCTACGCTTTTAGGCAAAAAATCAAATGTGAAAACCGAGCCGACAAATAATGGGCTATTGGTCTATCTGCCGGAAAAAGTTTCCGATACGATTGCTACAGTCATTCGATTGGAATTGGCAGGTATAATGAAAGAGGTTAAAAATGAGGGGCTTATGGTTTATACGCCGGAACAATTAAATATCAGTTCATGGATAAAAGAAGCGGATCCGAAAACGATAGGCGATCTGGTATCCAAGCGCTTTGTGGAAAGTCCGCACAACAGTTTTCGTGCGCCGGAACCGCCTAAATCAATCACTTATTCTGAAGTGTGCGCCTGGTACGGAGCGCTTAAATACGGAGAAGCAACTCATAATACAAAACTGCTGAAACAGTTGGAAGATCGGTTCATGCCGTTTTTCGACGCTGAAAAATCGCTTGTTCCGAATCCTGTACACGTGGACAATACCGTATTTGGATCTATTCCTTTGGAATTATACCGTTTGAACGAAAATGAAAAACGTTTCTACGATTTGGGAATATCATTCGCTAATACCCAATGGACGATGCCGGCAGATGCTCCGGAAGCTAAAAAAGACGAATACAAAAATCTTTTGGATAAAGGATTAACCTGGCAAACCCGCTATTGGATCGACGATATGTATATGATTACTTTGGTTCAGACGGAAGCATATCGCGTTACGGGCGATTCAAAATACATTGACCGGGCTGCTCATGAAATGGTTACTTATTTGGATACTATTCAGCGTCCCAACGGTTTGTTTTATCATGCACCGGATGTTCCTTATTTTTGGGGTAGAGGAGATGGTTGGATGGCTGCCGGAATGACTGAATTGTTATCCTCTCTGCCTGAAAATCATAAGGACAGGGAAAAAATTATGAACGGATACCTCCGGATGATGAAAACCCTGAAAGAAATGCAACGTCCCGACGGTTTGTGGGGACAGTTGATCGACGATCCGTATTCATGGGCTGAAACATCCTGCTCCGGCATGTTTACGTATGCCATGATTACAGGCGTGAAAAAAGGATGGCTCGATGCCAAAGAATATATTCCGGTAATAAAAAAAGCATGGCCGGAATTGGTAAAATACATCAATTCAGACGGCGATATTTCGAATGTATGCGAAGGCACCAATAAAAAAGATGATTATCGCTATTATCTTGACAAACAAAGAAAAACAGGCGACATGCACGGACAGGCTCCTATATTGTGGTGTGCGGCGGCTTTGCTGAACCAAACGCCTCAATGGACGCTTTCTTCTCCGGATAATAAAGTGAATATCAATATATTTCGTTCGGAAGATGGTAAATTGTCATACAATGTAAAATACAATGAGAAGGAAGTTGTTCAACCTTCTCCTTTAGGTATCGACAGAAGCGATGAGCAATTTTCTGCAAATTTGACTTTCAATTCGGCATCGGCAGTTAACCCGATTGACGAAAAATATACTTTGAAATCAGGTAAAAAATTAAACTTACGGAATTATTGCAACGAACAAACGCTGAGTTTCAAAAATGAAAAAGGTTCCGAAATTCAACTCGTTATCCGCGCTTACAATGAAGGTGCGGCTTTCCGTTATTGTTTCCCCGGACGCAGCGATAAAACATACAAAATAACGGACGAAAAGACAGGTTTTTCTATCTCCAAAGAAGGTAAAGCATGGATTCATCCGTATGACTGGAACAGCCGATTAAAACCGTGTTATGAACAATATTGTCAAGATGAAATTCCTGTCGGGACAAAATCGCCTTTAGAAAAAGGTTGGGCTTATCCGATGCTTTTTCATGTCAATGACAGTTGGGCGATGATTACCGAAGCCACACTGGACGGAACTTATTGCGCTACGCACATACACAATACGGAAGACGGATTATATACCGTGCATTTTGCTGAAAAAGAAGAAGTTGTTTTACCGGACGATCCGGAACCTGTTTCCACTTTACCATGGAACACGCCTTGGCGGGTGATTGCCGTAGGCGACAATTTGGCTTCCATCGTTGAAACAAATCTGGTTCAACATTTGAACAGGGCTTGCGTCCTTGCCGATACGTCCTGGATAAAGCCCGGACGTTCAAGCTGGAGTTGGTGGTCGGATGGAAAAACCACAAGGGATTACGATATGCAACTTAAATATGTGGATTTTACGGCAGATATGGGATGGGAATATACCTTAATCGACGCCAACTGGTGGAATATGGAAAATGGAACAGCCGAACAAGTTGCAAAATATGCTGACAAAAAGAATGTCGGAGTTTTATTGTGGTATCATTCCGGCGCAGGACGTCCGCAGGATACGATTTCGGTTAATAACCTGATGTCGATACCAAAAGCGCGCAGGGAAGAAATGGCGAAAATCCGGTCGTGGGGAGTCAAAGGAATCAAAGTGGATTTTTTCGATACCGACAAACAAAACATCGTCAAACTGTATGAAGAAATTTTGCAGGATGCCGCCGATAATCATCTCCTGGTCGATTTTCACGGTTGCACGCTGCCGCGAGGATTGGAACGGACTTATCCCAACTTGATGACTATGGAAGGCATTTGGGGAGCTGAACATTTAGGGCAGCAGGCTGCCTGCGATAAAGCGGCATGGCACAATGCGACAGTACCGTTCACTCGAAATGTAGTTGGTTCAATGGATTATACTCCTGTCACTTTTTCCAACAAGATCCGCCAGGGAGTGGAAGCTTTCAATCGAACGAGCAATGCGCATCAATTGGCATTGTCAGTCGTTTTTGAATCCGGTTTACAGTGTTTTGCAGATGATTATAAATCTTACGAATCGCTTCCTTTAGTTTTTAAGAATTATTTAAGAAATGTTCCTTCAACTTGGGACGAAACCCGTTTGGTTGCCGGTTATCCGGGAGATTTTGTGGTTATGGCGAGAAGGAAAGGCGCTACGTGGTACATTGCCGGAATCAACGGAAAAGATGAAGCAAGAACGCTCACGTTTACTTTGCCATTTATTGATTCTTCCAAAAAAATGAATTTGATTATAGACGGTAAAACACGGACGGATTTTTCCGAAGTAAAATTACCTGTCAGTGGAACCATTCGCATCAATGTCTTACCTAATGGCGGGTTTGCAGGAACGATAAAATAATTGAGAATTGAGAATGATTTGCCCGTAGGGCATTCATATCAATAGAAAATAGGATTACATACAAAATAGAATACGCCGTAGGCGTTTCATATTAATTACAAGGATAATAATGTGTTTACATAAATTTTTTATCATATTATCTCTATCTGTTGTCATTTGCGTAAATGGTTATGCGCAGTGCAATACCTACGCATTTTGTGACTATACCGGAAACAAAGTATATATCATGGAAAACCACAGACTCGTTTGGGAACACGAAGCACCCAATTCTAACGATTTATGGGCGCTCCCAAACGGAAACCTTTTATTTACGACAGGCAAAGGCGTGTTGGAAATGACTCGCCAAAACGATACCGTTTTTCATTATTCATCCGGCAGTTCAATATTTGCATGTCAACGGCTGAAAAACGGAAATACCTTTGTTGCCGAAAGCGACTCCGGACGCTTGTTGGAAATTGCTCCGGATGGAAAAATTGTGAAAGCTGTTTGCATTTTGCCCAAAGGCATTACTGATGCGGGATATACTTTTATGAGAAATGCGCGGAAACTGGATAACGGACATTATTTGGTAGCGCACTACAAAGACCAATACGTGAAAGAATATGACTCTAAAGGAAAAGTCGTTTGGGAAGTGAATACGCCCGGCGGCGCACATTCTGTCATCCGTTTGCCAAACGGACATACGCTTGTTGCCGTTGCTGACGGTAAACTTCCTGACGGAAGCAAAAATCCACGCATCACCGAATTTGACAAAAAAGGCAAAATCGTTTGGGAGTTTTCCAACAGCGATATTCCTGATAAACCTTTGCTTTTTATGACCGGCTTTCAATATTTCTCAGACGGACGGTTGTTGCTCACCAATTGGAGCGGACACACAAAGTCGCCCAAAGATGCCGTTCATTTGTTATTGATAAACAAGCAAAAAGAAATCCTTTGCCAAGTTGACTCCATCGCCGGGATAAAAACAATGTCGTCGGTTTACAGTCTGGAAGAACAAAAAAAGGGAATAAAAATATACCATTAATAATGAAAACTTTTTTTTATTTTTTGCTTTTTATAAGCATGTCGTTGGCAGTAACAGCCCAACAGACTTACAATATTAAAGATTACGGCGCAGCCGGAGATGGAAAAACCATGGATTCTCCAGCAATACAAAAAGCGATTGACGCTTGCAATCAGGCGGGTGGCGGGACTGTTTATATTCCTGCCGGAACTTATTTATCCGCAACTATCGTCTTGAAAGACAATGTAAAACTGTATCTTGAAAAAGGCTCGTTGCTGTTGGGAACTACCGATATAAAAGCATATAAAAACCTTGACCCGTTTACGGAAGGATTGGGAATTGATGTCGGTTGGGCTTTTCTGGTAGCCATAGATGCCAAAAACATAGCGATTGAAGGAGAAGGAGTTCTCGACGGACAGGGTGCAGCTTTGAAAGCCCGACACATCGAAGAAGATACACGTCCCGAAAGCGAGCGCTGGGGATTGCGTCCTTTCCTGTTGCGCGTACTGCGTTGCGATGGAGTGACCGTGCGGAATATTACGCTAAAATATGCCGGTGCCTGGACTTCCCATTATGCCCAAAGCCGTAATATTCAAATTGAAGGCGTAAAAATTGAAAGCTATGGCGTGGCGCATAACGATGGTATCAATATCGACGGATGTCGGCAGGTCAGAATAAAAGATTGCGACATTGTCAGCGGCGACGACGCTTTGTGTTTTAAGACAACACACGGTAAATATCCATGCAGCGATATTATAGTCAGCAATATGCAGTTGAAAAGCAATCAGGCTGCCATTAAAATGGGTACCGAATCCATGGCTCCCTTCGAAAATATTCAAATATCCAATTGCCGGATTTATGACACTAAAAACGGAGGAATCAAGTTGTTTTCAGTGGATGGCGCGCAACTGAAAAATATTGTAATCAGCGACATAACAATGGATAATATACAGACACCGATGATGTTCCGTTTGGGTTCCCGCTTATCTGTTTTCAGAAAAAATAAAGATACGCAGCAACTTACAGGTTCTTTTGAAAATGTGGTAATACGCAATGTGAAAGCGAAAAGCGCAAAAGAAACACAACTGACCCCCGCTTCAGGCATTTTGATTACCGGTGTCCCCGGACATTACATTACCGGATTTATGCTTGAAAATATTGAAATCGAACTGCCCGGAGGAGGGACAGCCGAGGAAGGTTATCATACTGTTCCTGAAGCTGTCGACCAATATCCCGAAATTAAGACTTTTGCTCCGTATCTGCCTGCTTACGGCATTTGGGCGCGCCATGTGAAAAGATTAAACCTTAACAACGTATCATTCAAATTGGAAAATCCGGATTTGCGTCCGGCATTTGTTTGCGAAGATGGAGAGCAAATTATCGTCAATAACTTCAAAACCGATGCGTTTCAAGGTTCTGAAGCAATAATGCGTGTTGAAAATGTGAATACGGCTTATATTTCTGCCATTACAGCTTCGGGCGAATCAAACGCTTTGGTGCAATTAGATGGAAAGGAAAATAAGGAAATTTATTTGGATGGCGTTCAAAATGTGAAAGTTGCAAATATGACTAATTTGACAAACGGCGCAAATGAAAAAGATGTTACGCTGCGTCCTTATTTTGATGCCACCAATACAGCCGTTCCCGGAGCGCATCTATCTTATACTCCCTGCAAAAAACCCGAATTTTGGTCTGTTGCGGCAGCGCAATCGGCTATGGCTCGCTGGCCTGATTATACAAAAGCCTATTTCAATGCCTGGACTTACGTAAACGGTTATATGGCTTGCGCTTTTGAACGTCTGTATAAAGATACCGGCGATCAATCATATATGGAGTATATCAAAAAATATATCGATTCGATTATTGATAAAGACGGAAATTTTATGCCGGTATGTAATTTCAAGGGAATCACGCAGGTACCGAATTTTTGCACTAATCTCGACGGCATGATGACCGGAAATACTTTGGTGATGCTGTATGAACATTACAAAGATCCACGTTATAAAATTGCCGCCGAACAAATCAGGCGATGTTTGGATAATTATCCGCGCAACAATGACAGAGGTTTTTGGCATTCAAACACCATGCCCGGACAAATGTGGATTGACGGTATTTTCATGGGAGAAATGTTTTTGCTGCGTTACGGAAAGTCGATTGGCGACAGTGGATACGCATTCAATGAAGCAATTACGCAAATTACGGATTATTCCAAAACTGGAGCGAGAGGTAATACGGGACTTTACGTTCATGGCGTTTATGAAGCCGGTCACGGCGATCGGGTGTGCCGTTGGGCTGATCCGAAAGGCGGGCAGTCTCCGGAAGTCTGGAGCGAAGGTTTGGGCTGGTACGCTTTGGTGCTTGTAGAGGCTTTGGAAACTGTTCCCCGTTCTCATCCGCGATACCATGAATTGGTCGATATTTATACCCGCTTGGCGGCCGGCTTAAAGAAAGTACAGGATCCGAAAACCGGAGGCTGGTATCAGGTAACGGATAAACCACAACTTCCGGATAACTGGCTTGAAACTTCGGGAAGCGCAATGTTCACTTACGCTATTCAGCAGGGCATTAACCTTGGATTAATCAGCGAAAAAGAATATGGTAAAGTGGTTGCAAACGGTTATAAATTTATCACAAGTAATGCCACAATAAATAAACATGGATTGGTGGACATCGTTGAAGCCTGCGATGGCGTTGGGATTCAGGATAGTTATGAAAAATACATTAATTACAAAAAATCCTTAAATGCCAAAGAAGCATACGTAGGTTTTGTCTGGGCAACGGAAATTGTTGAAAGGAAGCAGTTAGAACACAAATGATTATGCTTAGATCATTCGTCAAATTAGCGATATACCTTTGCTTATTCTTTTGCATAAGGCAAAATAGTGTTGCAAAAAATGAATTAAAATTATGGTATAACTGTCCGGCAAAGGTTTGGGAAGAAGCGCTGCCTTTGGGCAACGGACGGCTGGGCGCTATGGTTTTCGGTAACCCGCTGAACGAATATTATCAGTTGAACGAAAATACGCTTTGGTCAGGTGCACCTGTTGACGGGAATAATCCGAAAGCAAAGGATGCACTTCCCGAAATTCGAAAAGCAATTGATGCCGGCGATTACACTAAAGCTGCCGAATTGTGGAAAAATAATGCCCAAGGACCTTATACCGCACGTTACTTGCCGTTGGCTAATCTGTATTTAGATACATATAACAAAGATAGCGTCAGCCGGTTTTATCGGGACTTGAATATTGAAAATGCAATGTCTTCCGTGACTTACCGTCAGAATGGGATTAATTACAAGCGAACTGCTTTTATTTCTCATCCCGATCAGGTGATGGTTATTAAAATAGAAGCTGATAAAAAGCGTTCGGTTAGTTTTGATGTCCGTCTTGAAAGTGAATTAAGATATACAACTACCGCTTTATCTGATAATTTATTAGTACTGAAAGGCAAGGCTCCGAAGTATGTGGCTCATCGTCCCGACGAACCCGAACAGATTGTGTATGCGGATGATGAAAAAGGAGAAGGAATGAATTTTGAGGTTTACCTGAAAATGCTTGCCGATGGAGGTACTACGCAAAAATCGAAAGATAAGTTAACGGTTAATGGTGCAAATTCCATTGTTCTGATACTTTCGGCAGCAACAAGTTTCAACGGCTTCGACAAATCTCCGGGATTGGCAGGTAAAGATCCTTCTGTTGAAGCGCTTGCCTATTTAAATGACGCCTGTAAAAAAACGTACTACCAATTATTAAAAAATCATACCGATGATTACAAAGCCCTGTTCAATCGCGTCGGATTGAATTTGGGAGAACCGGTTGCCGGTAAAGATAATCTTCCTACCGATAAACGATTGGATGATTTTGCAAAATCGGATAACGATCCGGGATTATTGGAATTGTATTATCAATATGGCAGGTATTTAACCATTGCTTCTTCGCGTCCGGGAACACAACCTTCGAATCTGCAAGGAATATGGAATCACCTCGTTCAACCACCCTGGGGAAGCAATTATACCATTAATATCAATACGGAAATGAATTACTGGCCGACAGAACTCACCGGATTGCAGGAATGCCATCAGCCATTATTTGATTTTATTAAATCATTGGCTGTTAATGGGGAAAAAACGGCAAAAATCAATTATGGGATTCAAACCGGCTGGGTGGCTCATCACAATTCGGATGTTTGGGCGAATACTTCTCCAACAGGAAATTTCGACAAAGATGCAAGGTCGGCGCCGCGCTGGTCATGCTGGCCCATGGCAGGCGCATGGTTTTCGCAGCATCTTTGGGAACATTATGCCTTTGGTGGCGATATCGAATTTTTGAAAAACCAAGCTTATCCTTTAATGAAAGGAGCTACAGAATTTATGCTCGAATGGCTTCAACCGGACAGTTCAGGCTATTGGATTACCAATCCTTCCTCATCTCCTGAAAATACATTCAAATATATTGATGCGAATGGAAAGGCGCAAATCGGAGAACTCAGCAAGGCGAGCACGATGGATATGGCGATTATTCGTGATTTGTTCAGCAATTGCATCGCGGCTTCCGAAATTTTGAATACCGATGCTGATTTCATGACAAAATTGGAAGCGGTTAGAGATAAACTATATCCTCCGCATTTGGGTTCCAAAGGACAGCTACAAGAATGGTACAAAGATTTTGAAGATGTTGATCCCCAACACCGGCACGTTTCGCATTTGTTTGGATTACATCCCGGAAAAGAAATTCTTCCTCGCATTAATCCCGATTTGGCTGCGGCAGTAAAACAAACGCTTCTTTTGAGAGGCGACGGTGGAACAGGCTGGGCGATGGCGTGGAAAATCAGCTTCTGGTCGCGTCTGGAAGATGGAAATCATGCTTATTTAATGCTAAAGAATGGTTTAACGCACGTGAATGCAACCGATATGTCCGATAAAGGCGGCAGTACGTATTCCAATCTCTTTGATGCGTGTCCGCCTTTTCAAATAGATGGTAATTTCGGCAGTACTGCCGGAATAACGGAGATGTTACTGCAAAGTCACGGTGGAGAAATATTCCTGCTTCCCGCTTTGCCGGACGCATGGAAAGAGGGTTCTGTTAAAGGGTTACGCGCTCGAGGAGGCTTCACGGTGGATATGGAATGGAAAAACGGCAAATTAGTTAAAGCGCTGATTCATTCTTCGCTGGGAGGAAACTGCCGCATCCGGAGTTATCAGACCTTGTTATGTAAAAATGCAGTTTTGGAACCTGCCGCCGGCAAAAATTCCAATCCGTTATATTTCACCGCCCCATCGCCTCAGTTGGTTGTCAGAGATTATTCGGGAAAATACCCGGAATTGGAGTTGAAAGAAACCACAATGGTTGATTTACAAACAGAAAAAGGAAAAGTTTATGAGTTAAAAACAATAAATTCATCCGACCGGCAAACAAGGAAGGAGAAAACCATAGTTGTTCTAAAGCCGCATATACTCGCACAGGCAGATGAATGGCTAAATGCAAAGCCTGAGACTGTTACTGTGCATACTTGCGACCGAAGTACAGGAGGCTGTCACGATTTCTTTTCAGAAGGAGACTATTGGTGGACTGACCCCGCTAATCCCGCTGGACCTTACGTCCAGCGTGACGGCGAAACTAATCCCGACAATTTTGTGGCGCATCGCCACGCGATGATACGGTTTAGCCGTATCGTTGGAGCAATGGCATCGGCATATCTGCTTACCGGTGATGAAAAATACGCCCGGCAAGTAATGATTCATGCCAAAGCATGGTTTACGGATACTGCGACTATGATGAATCCCAACTTGCAGTATGCACAAGCTATTAAGGGGCGGGCAACCGGTCGTGGCACCGGTATCATCGACACCATTCACCTGATGGAAGTGGCGCAGGCATTACTCAAAATCCGTAATGCTGCCTGTGTTGATGTTGACGACTGGGAAGCCATTTGTCAATGGTTCGTCAAATATCTTGTGTGGCTGATGACTCACCCCTACAGCGAACAGGAGAAGAACACCTCTAACAACCATGCAACATGTTGGGTGATGCAAGTTGCATCGTTTGCCAAATTGACCGGTGACAAACAAATACTCGAAATGTGCCGCAACCGCTACAATGAAGTCTTACTGCCCGGCCAAATGGCTGAAAACGGTAGCTTCCCCCGCGAAATCGGACGTACTAAACCTTATGGCTACTCACTCTTTAACCTTGATGCAATGGCTACCATCTGTCAAATCCTTTCGGATAAAGACCACGATCTGTGGCATTTCACCGATGACAAAGGGAATAACATTTTTAAAGGTATTGAATTTATGTATCCTTACATTGCCGACAAAAACAAGTGGCCTTACGAAAAGGATGTGCTTTATTGGGACGAATGGCCTGTGGCGCACCCATTCCTCATTTTCGGGGCGGCTACATTCAGTCGGCGGGAATGGTTCGATCTCTGGGCACGCCTCGATCACGATTCGCAGGTAGATGAGGTACTGCGCAATCTACCCATACGCAATCCTTTGATTTGGATGGAATAAGTAACTATAATAACAAAATAAATTACATAAGTATGAAACAATTCATTTATATCATAACAGTTCTCTTTTTCATCTGTCCGCATCCTGTTCAGGCTCAGGAAAATACTCGCTGGCAACTTGCCGCTGACGGAGGAATTGTATGGACGATTGATTCCCGTATTCCTCATGACGATCATATTGAAATGAGCGGAAAACAACTTTCTGTCGTATTGCGTTATGGCGTTGACAATAAGCAGTCTTTCACGTTAAATCGCAGCATTGTCTGGCCTATGCTCCGTTTTGAGCCGAATAAAACCCGGTCTCATTTGAACAAGCGGTTTACTGTTGACATTCGCTATTGGGTATTGGTAAACAGTATGTCACTTGACGAAGAGCAAGTGGACAGCATCATTCTGAAAGGAGTGATGATTGTTGAAAGTCGGTTTCCGAAAAATAATTTGCATTTGACGCGCACGCTTTATCCTTCTACCTCAAAACCGGTTTATTTGGAGAAATATACATTCAGAAATATCGGAAATAAAGATATGACTGTTGATTTGCCCAATGTTGACATTAATTATGAAACAGACGCTTCTACGGGAATTTACGGAGGATATACCTATGGCGTTAAATGTTTGGATAAAGGTTTTTATACCTTAAATCCCGGTAAAGAACTTACTTTTTATGTTTGCTTTTATGCGCGAAAAGTCAATGAAAAACTGCCGGAGATTGATTTTGAAAAAGAGCTGGCTGCCCGTCAGGATTTTGTGAAAGAAATGTGGTCGAATCTTGTATTGGAAACTCCCGATACGGTATTGAACCGCATGTTTGCCTTTGCTAAAATACGTGGAGCAGAAAGCATTTACGAAACCAAAGGCGGACTGATGCACGGACCCGGCGGTGAAGCTTATTATGCCGCCATTTGGGCAAATGACCAGGCAGAATACATCAATCCGTTTTTCCCTTATCTCGAATATTCCACAGGCAATGAGTCGGCGCTGAATGCTTACCGCCATTTCGCCCGCTTCATGAACAGCGAATATAATCCGATACCCAGTTCAATTATCGCAGAAGGCGACGGCACCTGGCACGGCGCAAAGGATCGCGGCGATGCTGCCATGATTGCCTACGGCGCAGCCCGATACGCTCTGGCGCATGGAGATAAAACCGAAGCAAAAGAATTATGGTCGTTAATTGAATGGTGTCTGGAATACTGTAAACGCCAATTGACTCCCGACGGCGTAGTCGCTTCCAATTCCGATGAACTGGAAAATCGTTTTCCTGCAGGTAAAGCCAACTTGAATACTTCGAGCCTTTATTATGATGCACTTCGTTCAGCCGTTTATCTTGGAAAAGATTTGGGTATTTCCACCGCACAATTAAACGAATATAAGAAGGAAGCGGAAGCCATGAAAAAATCCATTGAGAAATATTTCGGGCATGAAGTAGAAGGATTTCAAACTTATCGTTATTACGATGGCAACGATATATTGCGCTCATGGATTTGTACCCCTTTAACAATGGGTATATTTGACAGGGCAAAAGGAACAATTGACGCATTGTTTTCGCCGCGTATGTGGACAAATGACGGACTGTTAACCCAGGAAGGAACGGAAACCTACTGGGATCGTTCCACGCTCTACGCTTTACGGGGCGTTTTTGCCGCAGGAGCTACTGCAAAAGGCTTGGATTATTTAGAGCGATATTCTACCCGTCGTCTGCTGGGCGAACATATTCCCTACGCCATTGAAGCATGGACGGAAGGTTCGCAACGTCATCTTTCCGCAGAAAGCGGATTGTATTGCCGGATTTATACCGAAGGTATTTTTGGAATCCGTCCTACCGGACTTCACTCCTTTGAAATGTCTCCGCAAATGCCTGCAGCTTGGGAATTTATGAATCTGAAATCAATCAATGCCTTTGGTCGGCAATTTGATATTAATGTTACAAGAAAAGGTGATAAATTAGAAGTTCTGGTAAAAAATGCACAGAAAACGATAATGAAGAAGCAGATAAACCATGGAGAGAAAATTGAGGTAAGATTTTAAAGGGAGTGTGTCAAAAGGCACTTTTGCACGTCATGCGAAAGACCGAGCCCGAAGTAATCTATTGAAATCAATACTCTCGAGATTGCTTCGCCTGACGGCTCGCAATGATGTTTGTGACTTTTGACACGCCTCCTTAAATCATTAACCGTTTTACTGCAAGTAACTAATTGATTTATAGTAATTATAGTCTGCCTTTGTCGGGTTTTGTTCCCAATCCTGCATAATATCCATTTGTGTTTGCGGAATAGGCCAGACGTATCCGTCGAACGTACGTTTTTTGCCGTTACTGTCAATAATAATTTGAGGAATATTTGTATCCGCAATACCCCAACGAAGCAAATCATTGTAGCGTAACTCTTCGAAAGCAAGTTCTACCCGGCGTTCATTGCGTATATTATCGCGAGTCAGCTCTGTGAGCGGAGCTAATCCAGCACGTGCACGAACCTGATTAATAGCGTCCAAAGCAGTCGGATCATTTCCATGTCCACTTTCAAACATCGCTTCGGTGTACATCAGCAATAAATCGGCATAGCGCATTTTAACGATATGTTGAGCGCTGGGTGTTGAAGCAACAGGTACATAAACCGTTGTATCTACATATTTCTTAAATGCCATTCCTGTGAAAGGAATCGTACTTTCAGCGCGGTTTCCATCTTGATTGAAAGTGTGAGTTTTGTCGTTATTTATCCAATTATCGCCAAGTTCAAAAATGGTTTGCTTGCGACGGTTATCTCCCGGTTCGTATGAATCCCGCAATTGTGGCGTTGGAAAAACAGCCATCCTGCTACCTATTTCCTGATCAAGCGTATGATGATCGTCAGGAGCGCTGAACATCACAGAAAACATGATTTCAGGATTGCCTGCCTGTTCTTTGTAAAAGATACCACCATAATTAGCATATAATCTGAATGGACAAGCGTCATAAGGAGCTTTTCCCTGGATATAATCACCTCCTAATGCGGCAGCTTCTGCATACCGCAGATTATTAAGCAATACCCTCATTTTAAGTAGAACAGCGCTTCCTTTTACCGCATGTCCGCTATAAAGGGTATTGGGCAGATTGGCAATAGCGAAGTCCAAATCGGGCAGGATAACATTTTTGACAACATCTGATTTTACCGTTCTAGGAAGTTTATCATATCCGCTTCCGACCTGTTCGGAATGTAAGGAAACCGGAACATTTCCATAAAGCTGAACCAATGAATTGTAGAAATAAGCCCTGATAAAACACGCTTCGGCTTTTTTTACATTCAAGTCGGCTTCACTATATAAAGAGGCGGCTTTGTCCACATTATCCAAAAAATAATTAGCTGCTGCAATTCCTATGTACGAATCCCTCCAGAAGTTACTCATCACGCCTCCCGTACTTGCATTTGTCCCTCCCTGTACAATGTTGATATAGGTACTCGAACTTGCTGTGATACTTGTCAATGCATTATCAGACAAACATTCGTTTTCGACAGAAACCCTAATAGCCGAATTGGTAACTGCGTATGATGAATATAATTCGGTACGGAATGTTGCATATACTCCAATAAGTGCATTATCAACATCCTGCGTGCTTTTCCAGAAAGTTTCCGATGCTACTTGCGTAGTAGGTTGTTTATCCAAAAAATCGGAACAGGAAGTTATACTTAGCATAGCTAATAAACCTGATATTATTAATATATATTTTTTCATATTGCTTCAATATTAATTAAAATGTTATTTTTACTCCAAATGAAAATATTTTTGATTGAGGATAAATAACTCCTCTCGCATTCAAGGCTACACGTTCGGGATCTATCCCCTGAAACATCTTTGTAAATGTAAGCATATTATCCCCTGAAACATAGACTCTGAAATTCTGAATAAGATTTTGCAGCTTAATTGATCTAAGTACCTGTTGCGACATCGTATATCCAAGTTGCATACTCTTTAATCTTAGATATGAAGCATCTTGTAGCCAGAATGTTGAAACGTATGTATCGGGAACGTATGCATCATAAAAGATAGCAGGAATGGAATTATTCGGATTTTCCGCAGTCCATGCGCCTCTCCAGTAAACAGCAGGTGTAGATGCTTGCCGGAATGGAGCGACGCCCCAGTCATGCAAATATACTTTTCTTCCTGCAACTCCCTGAAAAAACATGCTTAAATCAATATTTTCATACGAAGCATTGATATTAAATCCGTAATTAAATTTCGGATAAGCACCGCTCACCACCGTCCGGTCGTCGGGAGTTATTTTTCCATCTCCATTTAAGTCCTTTAATTTTATATCACCCGGCTTAGTCAACGGACTCATCGGTGGAAGAGCATCTATTTCCGCCTGATTTTGATAAATTCCATCAAAAATATACATAAAATAAGAATTATAAGGCAATCCTTCCTGACGGATATATCCATTGCTGGCATCTATTTCTCTGGTGCCGAACTTCAGTACTTTATTTCTGTTGGCGTCAAAATTAAAGCTAACACCATAATGAAAATTACCAATCGTATTTTCATGCCCAAGATTTATTTCCCAACCTCTATTTTGCATATCTCCGTCATTTACAAACGGAGCATTTAGTCCTGTATGCAAAGGCACTTGCAAGGATCTTAAAATATCGGTAGTTGTTTTGTTGTACCAATCCACCGATCCAAACAACTTGTTATTCCAGAATCCAAAATCCAATCCGAAATCAACCACAGTAGTAGTTTCCCATTTAATATCGGAATTGACCATTTTTTGAAGATACCATCCCTGAGCTACAGTTCCCATATTATACAAAGTGGCATTAAGTACATCCTGATACGGATAATACGACAGCGGCGATTGATTTCCTAATTGTCCCCACGAAGCCCTTAATTTCAGATTGGATAGCCAGTCGGTTTTCATAAATGATTCTTCAGATATGCGCCATCCAGCAGAAAAAGAGGGAAATAAAGCCCATCGGCTGTTGGCTGGAAAACGGGAAGAACCGTCATAACGGAAATTTGCCTCAAACAAATATTTCCCCATATAATCATAGTTCAAACGACCGAATAGCGATTGTAATGCCCATTCATAGCTAGATCCTGTATTAGTCTGTCCGGCTGTCGGAAAAGCATCCAGTTCCCACATCATTCCGCCGCCAACACGATAACCTTCTAATTTATTGTATAAATAATTTTCCTGATCATATCCGAACATCACATTGAGATTATGCATTTTATCAAACGATTTACTGTAATTTAACAGACCGTAAAGCGTATATTGAACATCTTGTTCATTGCGAACTGTTAAAGTGTTGGCTGTGCCATTATATATAGCCATTTCCGGATAAACCCCGTTTGCATCCGGGAAAAAACTGTAGGCATGAATAGAAACTGTTAAAGCCTTGCCAACTCTTTGATTATATTTCACGCCGCCTTTCACTTCGGCCGTCAAGCCGGGAAGTATATTCACTTTGACATTTGCATTTCCCAATACGTAATATTCATCCCATATTGAACCGCCATTATCTGCAACGGCAATCGGATTCTTGTTTCCGCCTTTACCCTGATAAGCGGCAGCCGTCCAACGTCCGCTACCATCCGGCAATTGAGGCGTTTGGAGCGGTGAACGGGAATAAGCGGAAAGTATCTGGTCTTCCGTATTATTGAAATCCAAAGGAGTTCCGCCTGATATTGCCGTATCATGCCGCTTACCTTTGGAAAATGAAATATTTGATCCGAAAGTTACCCTGTTTCCCAAATTGGTTTTCAAATTCATTTGCATATCGTAACGCTGAAAATCCGTAGCAATCACTATTCCTTTCTGATCCAGCATTCCCACTCCAAAGTTGTATGTTGTACCGTTTTGACCTCCATTGATACTCAAAAAATGTTGCTGTATCGGTGAGTTCTTTTTGTAAAGGTAATCCAGCCAGTCACAATTCGGATATTGCAACGGATTGTAAGTCGGGCTATTCGGGTCCTGTCCCGCTTTCCATTCTGCAATTTGGGCATCGGTATAAAGCGCGGTAGATGGTGATCCGGAATGTAGTACAGCCTGATTAGTCAGCTCCATATATTCTACCGAGTTGAGAATGCGATCTTGCAGAACAGTTGGATTTTGCATGGAATAGGAATATGAATAATCAACATTCAAACGTCCTTCTTTACCATTTTTTGTAGTAACCAAAATAACTCCGTTGGCAGCTCTGGAGCCGTAAATAGAGGCTGATGCCGCATCTTTTAATACAGATACCGATTCAATTAAGTTAGGATTCAATTTACTCAAATCGCCTTCAACTCCATCTATCAAAATTAACGGATTGCTTGCTGATGAGGTAAATGTTCCTTGACCACGCACCAGAATTTGATTACTTTCAGACCCTGGTTGCGCTGAGTTTTGAATAATCTGTAAACCCGGAATACGTCCCTGCAGCAAAGAAATAGTACTTGGCGCCGGACGTGAGGTTAAAACATCCGAAGATACGGTTCCGACTGATCCGGTAAGATTTACCTTTTTCTGTGTACCATAACCGACAACTACGACTTCATTCAGATTCTTCGTGTCATCGTTCATCGTAATTTGCAGGTTACGGCTGCTTCCAACTCTTTGTTCACGATTAACATAACCGATGTACTCAAAAACAAGTACTGAATTTTCATTAGGAACAGTTATTGAAAACTGTCCGTTTTCATCAGAAACAGTACCAAGATTAGTTCCTTTCACTGAAACATTAACGCCAAGTAACGGTTCGTTTTTGGAATCAAATACCCTGCCGGTTACAGCGATTTGTTGCGCTAATCCAATTAAAGGAAAGCCGATAATAAAAAGTGTTAAAAAAACGATTTTTTGCCATTTCATAATATTTAAATTAAATTATCAATTTATAAATTTTAACAACAAAAGTATCTACAAATATAATATTAATGTTATAAAAATTACTCAAAAATTTGTAAAAATAAATCATTATTAATTACGTTGAATGATATATTAAAGTTTCAAATACCTTCAGTATTGCTATTTGAAATGTGTTTGAATTGGTTTATTCTTTCAAAAATTTGATTTATTTTTATAAGCGTGGATACAATACATTTATTAATTTTGTGAAAAAATATTTATGAACTCAAACAGAAGAAGCTTTGTAAAAAAAGTAGGATTAGGTTTTCTGGCAACGATGGTTCCATTTAATTTTGTAAAATCGCAAATTCCAGCGGTAAAATCTGCTACTCCTTTTAATTGGCAGCCAGAAACAGCAAATCAACCCATTGGTAAAGCCAAAGGAATTTATCAGGGAAGGGTAACATGGATGCATGCTCCTGGAGCAGCTCATTGGGATGGCAATTGGAAATCAATGGAAAGTCCCTGGTGGTTAGATGAAAATACCGATCAGGGAAAGGTGACGCAGATGATTGAATCGGCAATTATTTCTTTAACCGGAAAAACAAAGTACGAAGAGGTTTGGGATGCTTTGTTCAAATATCATAATAAGTCTGTCGGAGAAGGAAACAAAGGATATAAAACTGGTGAAATTGTTGCCGTTAAGATAAATATGAATTCCACCAATCGTCCGGTGAGAGACAATAATTATACTGATGTCGCTCCTCAAACTATTTATGCTTTAATCGAACAATTAGTGAAGTATGCTAAAGTTCCGGAAAAGAATATAATCGTATATGATGCAAAACGTTATATATATTCAGAAATACTGAAAAAAGTCTGGACGGATTTCAAAGATGTTCGTTTCTTGCAAGAAAAAGAATTTACGGAAACACAGAAACATCCAGTGTATGGCGACTTTAGCCGGATTGAACAACCCGATTGGATCAGAGGAATGGAATATTCGAATGGGATTGATTATGAAAAAGCTGTAAATATTCCAAAACAAATAAAAGATGCAACTTACCTCGTTAATGTTGCAATACTGAAATGTCATTCTTATCCTTATTCTAATATGGAAAAAGGAGATGAAGGGCAAACGGCAGTAACGATGTGTGGAAAAAATCTTTTCGGTTCAATTCAAGGTCCTTCTGATTTACATGCAGTTATGAATACAAATCGAGATGCAAAGAAAAACACTTATTCTCCGCTTGTTGATCTGGCTGCATCGCCCAATCTTGGGAAAAAGACTGTTTTGTATTTGTTAGACGGTTTATATAGCGCCCGAAAACATGCTTCTTATGCTGTACATTTTCCAAACGCTCCATTTTTTAATAAAACATATCCTTATGCCAATCCAGAATGGCCCTCCTGCATCTTGGCTTCACAAGATGGAGTTGCTTTGGACTCTGTTGGTTTGGATATATTATACTCTCAAACAAAAAATAATATTGATCCGGAGAACGAACACCGTCCATGGATGCTGATTCGTGAAAATGCCGATGATTATTTGCATGAAATGGCTTTAGCCGAAAATCCTCCCTCCGGTATAAAGTATATGCAAGACGGAAAACCGGTAGCCAGCTTAGGTATCCATGAACATTGGAATAATGACGAAAGCCGATGTTATTCACGAAATTTAGATCCTAATAAAGGAAAAGGAATAGAGCTGATATATCATAAATTTGCATAGTACAACATTAAAACCTTAAATGACAATCCGCAATATGTCCTATGAAAGATTTAGCATAGTACGAATGGAAAAAGGAGTAAAAATATTTTCATATATCATTGATATTCATTAAATTTGCATGCTATATCAAACCAAATAACAGAGATATGAATATTTTTGATTTCACAGAGGCTTTTTCCGATTAAAATGCTTGTATTGAGCGCTTTAAGGTTCATAGAGCAAAACGGAGTTGTTTGCTCCAAGTGCGGCAGCCACGAGCACTATTGGCTACATAACAAGCTAAGTTACCAGCAATTCAGTTTAACCCATACGAATTTATTCTTAATTACTATGCTTTGCGAACAAGCCATAGAGCATCATTCCGTAAATTGTTCACTTACGGATATTTCATTTTCTATCAATTAATTTCT
>Ga0123354_10000907_pt1 | contig 33208 bp, 28 predicted proteins | sample TergutLab28metaG_2_FD_97872 | JGI IMG/M metagenome (GOLD analysis project Ga0123354, IMG submission 97872) | Labiotermes labralis P4 segment gut microbial communities from Petit-Saut dam, French Guiana - Lab288 P4 | ecosystem: Host-associated > Arthropoda: Insects > Digestive system > Gut ... | reverse complement strand
CATTGCCATTGTTTGCGGTCCTCCGGTGATGATTAAATTCACCTTTCCTGTATTGGACAAATTGGGATTTAAATCCGAACAGATTTTCACCACCCTCGAAAACCGTATGAAATGCGGCGTTGGAAAATGCGGACGGTGCAACGTCGGGAAAATGTATGTGTGCAAGGACGGTCCGGTTTTTACAAGAATGCAACTCGAAACTTTACCGGCAGAATATTAAGAATAACAATTGTTACAGGAGCGATCAAATTAAAAAAATTTATATATTATTCTGTAGTCTGTATTTTTACTTTTTCATTGATACGAATTAGCTCTTTCTCCCAAAATCAACCCGGATGCGGGGTGGTCCCATTACCAATATTTCGTAACGATATTTCAACCATAGAGCAAAACGAATACCTCTCTTAAAAAAACTTCTTTTTTTCATTAGTTTAATTTTTTAAATTCCACAACTTCACTTGTTATTCAATTGTTTATTTTGTATTATATACAGCTTTCTCGGTTCTGTTAGTATCAATAATGTCACAATTCAATGAATTGTGACATTATCTTCTACTCTAAAACAACCTTTTGCTATTAATAAATGAAATACTTAATGTTAGTAAAACCTCTATTTTTTTAACAATACAAATTTATGACAGAAATCGCTTTATTCATAGTCAAAACGAAATTATTATTTTCAAATATATTATAGGATAAATTTGTCTTTCATCATAAAAAAGATGAAATCCAACAAAAAGAAGAATGTCAAACAATTTAAATAGAAGAGCAAAGTAACGTTTTGCTTATTATATCAATTTGATTTTTTTTAAAACATTTAACGACAAAGCAAGTTGTGTTTTGTCGTTAAATGAACACAGGCGCTATTCGTACGGTCTGCGCCATCAGGGAAAATCCTTTGCCCTTTGCCGAATTTTTTGTACCTTTGCATCCTTATTTAAAAATCAATAAGCCGAATGCAGAAAATCCGTAATATTGCCATAATTGCTCATGTCGACCACGGCAAAACAACATTAGTAGATAAAATGTTATTAGCCGGTAAGTTGTTTCGCGACGACAAAACCGATTTAGATCAATTCTTAGACAGTAACGATTTGGAACGCGAACGTGGAATTACAATTCTTGCGAAAAATGTTTCAATTAATTATAAAGATTATAAAATCAACATTATAGATACTCCGGGACATGCCGATTTCGGCGGTGAAGTGGAACGGGTGCTGAATATGGCCGATGGCGTTTTGCTGTTGGTGGATGCTTTCGAAGGACCGATGCCTCAAACCCGTTTTGTGCTTCATAAAGCCATTGACCTTGGGTTGAAACCGATAGTCGTCATCAACAAAGTGGATAAACCCAACTGCCGTCCGGAAGAAGTTCAGGAAATGGTTTTCGATTTGATGTTTTCATTGGATGCAACCGAAGAGCAACTGGATTTTACCACTATCTACGGTTCTGCCAAACAAGGATGGATGTCGGACGATTGGCGAAAACCTTCCGGTAACATTCAACCGCTTTTAGACGCTATTATTGAACATATTCCCGCGCCAAAAGTGTTGGAAGGAACACCTCAAATGCAAATTACCTCGCTTGATTATTCCAATTATGTCGGCAGGATTGCCGTCGGACGCGTTCATCGAGGCGAATTGCAGGAAGGTATGGACATCGCGCTTTGTAAGCGAGATGGAAGCATCCTCCGTTCCCGCATCAAGGAACTGAATGTTTTTGAAGGACTTGGAAGAACCAAAGTAGCGTCGGTGAAGTCGGGAGATATTTGCGCCATTGTCGGTATTGATAATTTTGAGATTGGGGATACGCTTACCGATATAGAGAATCCCGACCCTTTACCTCCCATTGCTATTGATGAGCCGACCATGTCGATGCTTTTCACGATTAACAATTCTCCTTTTTACGGAAAAGACGGCAAATACGTAACCTCGCGCCATATTCATGAACGGTTGATGCGCGAATTGGACAAAAATTTGGCTTTGCGCGTCGAATCGTCCGGATCGGCGGATTCCTGGATTGTTTATGGACGCGGCGTTTTGCATTTATCGATTTTAATTGAAACCATGCGGCGGGAAGGCTATGAATTGCAAGTCGGACAGCCGAAAGTCATTATCAAAGAAAAAGAAGGCATCAAACTGGAACCGGTAGAGCAATTGACTGTTAATCTTCCTGAAGAAACGGCAAGCCGGATTATCGATATTGTTACCCGGCGAAAAGGAGAAATGCAGTCGATGGAACGTAAAGGAGACCGGATTCATCTGGAATTTATTATTCCTTCACGCGGTACGATCGGATTGACAAACCAGGTTTTAACCGCATCGGCAGGAGAGGCGATCATGGCTCATCGTTTTCTGGAATATCAACCATGGAAAGGGGATATCGAAAAACGCCTGAACGGATCGATTATCGCTATGGAAACCGGCAATGCTTTTGCTTATGCGTTGGATAAATTGCAAGATCGCGGCCACTTTTTTATTGAACCGCAAACGGATGTATATGCCGGACAAATCGTAGGCGAACACGCCAAAGAAGGCGATTTGGTCGTGAATGTAACCAAATCTAAAAAACTGACCAATGTTCGCGCTTCGGGAAGCGACGATAAAGTGCGTTTGGCGCCACCCGTCATTTTCAGTCTCGAAGAAAACCTTGAATACATCAAAGAAGATGAATACGTGGAGCTAACGCCTTTGGCTATGCGACTGCGCAAGATTGTGCTGGATGAAACCGAGCGAAAAAGACTAAGAAAATAATTAAAAAAATGACGCTATTTTAAAAATATTTTCATTAATTTTGCAAACATAATACAATTAAATATTTAGAATTTCCAAATCCAAATTGACAAAACATCTGGGATTGCGGGTCTTTGCTACGCTACGCCCGCAATGACAAGTAATCCCTGAAGGGGAGTTAGAAAATTATAAAGTGGCGGTGCAAAAGATCATTATTCTCATAGGATGTATTTTTGTTTCAAACTGTGGTTTCGCAAAAGCATTGGGAGACGAAGATGAAAAAGCGACTGTTCATGGATGGGTAATAGGAGGAGCGTTTCATGAAGGAAAAACGATCGAACACTCGCCGTTATTAGCGCCAATTCTTGAGCGTCCTACTGTTGCAGTAGGGGGTGAAATATTCCTTTCCAGACAAACCTACGGCGCCCATCGCTGGAACACTTTTTTCAATTATCCCGAATACGGTATATGCTATGCGTTTTTTGACGTGGGCAGTCCCGATTATGTAGGAATGGCTCATTGTTTATTTCCTTATTTGAATTTTCATTTTTTCAACAATCAGGGACGTATGAACCTCAACCTGAGAACGGGAGCGGGATTCGCCTACATTGAAAAAATATACGATCCGGAAACCAATCCCCTCAATCAAGCTTTCAGTACGCATCTCAATATTGTACTTAACGCTCAATTACAAGGCGTATGCAAAATAACCAACGCATGGTCGTTTTTCGCCGGAGCGGGAATAACGCATTTTTCGAACGGCGCTATCCGAATGCCTAATTTAGGGATGAACAACGTCAGCCTTTTCACCGGTATTAGCCATTCATTTGGAAAGGAAAACCGATATATCGCTTATAAAAACAAAACCAACGAAAAAAATAAAAATTGGGATTGTTCTGTTTTTCTCGCCGGAGGAATAAAAGAAATTAATCCCATCGGAGGCAAACAGTATTTTGCCGGCGACTTTAATATAGAAGTGACAAAAAAGCACCTTCAATACACGCGTTTCGGACTTAGCGTGGATGTTACTTACGATGCGTCCGAATACGACTGTATCGTTTTTCAAGCTTTGCCACCACCAGCCAATCGGTTGAATACTACAAGAATAGGCGTTTCCGGAGGATATGAATTTCTATTCGGTAAATTTTCTTTAGATTTATTTCTGGGCAGATACCTGCATGAGCCCAACCCGCTGTATGGGAATGTTTACCAACGTTCAAGCCTGCGCTACCCTTTATCGGATAGAGTAAAGTTGTCGATAAATTTTAGAAATCATAAAGGAAAAGCAGATTATATCGGAGTAGGATTTGGAATCCGTCTCACAAAATGAATTATGAATTATAAATTATGAATTATGGCTTTTATTGATTATTACAAAGTATTGGGAATAGGCAAGACGGCTTCAGCGGAAGAAATCAAAAAGGCTTACCGGAAGCTGGCAAGGCAATATCATCCCGATCTCAATCCCAAAGACGAATCGGCGCATAGGAAATTCCAGGAAATCAACGAGGCAAACGAAGTACTGAGCGACCCTGAAAAGCGAAAGAAATATGACGAATATGGCGAGCATTGGAAACAAGCCGACCAATTTGAACAAGCTCGTCAACAACAAGGCGGCAGTCCGGGCGGCGACAACCGGTACGCCTATCAAGATTTCAGTGGATTCAGCGGTTTTTGCAGTGAAGGTTATTCCGATTTTTTTGAAAATCTATTCGGACGCGCCGGAAGAAAGAGCGATAGACCATCGGCTATCAAAGGGCAAGATTATTACGGCGAAGTACATCTGAATCTTCGAGACGCTTCACAAACTCACCAACAAACCATCGATATCAACGGTAAAAAGTTGCGAATCACAGTTCCTGCCGGTATTGCCAATGAGCAGCAAATCAAGCTCAAAGAACATGGGGGCTCGGGCGTTAACGGCGCTCCTGCGGGTGATTTATACATTACATTTATCATTCAACCCGACCCTGTTTTCAGACGAAACGGCGACGATTTATACATTGATGTAAACATAGATTTATATACTGCGGTATTGGGAGGAGAATTACTGATAAACACTTTGGAAGGTCAAGTCAAAATGAAAGTGAAACCGGGTACGCAGCCCGATTCTAAAGCCCGCCTAAAAGGAAAAGGTTTTCCCGTTTACAAAAGAGACGGTCAGTTCGGCGATTTAATCGTAACCTACCGTATACAAATTCCAACGAATTTGACTGAAAAACAGAAACAATTATTTCAAGAATTACAACAAAATAAATAACTGCAAGTCATGGAAGATTTGATTATCATTGAAGAATATATCCGTCACACGCATATCGAACCGCAATTCATTGCTTTATTGGAAGAAAACAATTTGATTCATCTAAAGAAAATTGAGAGCAAACATTATTTGCATCCGGATGAATTGAATAATTTGGAACATTACGCCCGTTTGTACTACGATTTGTCTATCAATATCGAAGGAATTGATGCCATTCATCATTTATTAGAACGCATCAATTCCTTGCAGGAAGAAATGCGGGAATTGCGTACCCGCTTACAATTGTGGGAGTGAAATGACTAATAATAAAGTTTTTTATACATTAACCAGAACGACTAAATATTTGGTTAAACTCCAGAAATTGGCCGGATCTATAATGTGTAATTCCACTTGATTATTTGCATCTTTAACAAACTCGTAGGAACCGGTCGGATGCTTTGACACCAGCTTTGCCTTTTTAGCCCATAATTGAACCACCGCCAACTTCTTAAAATCATCTATTTTGATAAAGTAATCGCGATTAAAATTGGGTCCTAACTGATCGTTCACCAAAATTTTCTGATTCTTTAATTCATTAGAAGTTCCAAAACAATAATACACTGTATTGATTGTTTTTTCCTGTTGATTAATGGTTTCCTGTTGCGCATTCGATTGTCCCCGCAATTCCTGCACGTTTTTGGAAAGAGTATTTACATTGGTGCTTAATTCAACAATTTGCTGATCTTTACGTCCCAATTCTTCATTCAATGCAACCAACGCCATCGTTTTCTGGTCTAATTCCGTACGAAGATTAGCTACCGTTTGCCGCAATTGCTCCGACTGTATGGAAGAGTTTTTCAATTTCTTTTCCAATTCGGCAATTTTCTGCCGGTTTTTATCCAAAGTCTCCGTAACGAATTTCATGTCCGATTGAATTTTTTCCTTTGCAGTAGGCGCCATTTCACCGGGAGCATTGGATTGTACGGATAAATAATTTTCAGCCGATTTGATGCTTTTGAAATTATCTTCTACTTCATTTAAGATAGAAAGAATTTCTTCCATATCAGTTGTATTCTTTGCATTGGCCAACGCTAAAGAATCTTTTTCCGCCAGAAGTCTTTTATATTCCGACGAATTTTTTACGCAGGAAGGCGAAAGGATCAAGGCAAATCCTAATAAACTAAATAATGCTACTTTTTTCATTGTTCTTCAAAATTAAAATATTTAACATTCTTTTTATCTTCTTTTCCAGCCACGACAAGTACAAATTCACCGCGCGGTTCGTTTTTTGTAAACCATTGAATCAATTCTTCCAAACTGCCGTGAATGGTTTGCTCGTGCAGTTTGGTTATTTCTCTCGAAATGGAAGCTTTTCGCGCGGAGCCAAGGCAAACGGCTAATTGCTCAAGCGTTTTAAGTATCCGAAAGGGTGATTCATAAAATACCATGGTGCGACTTTCAGTTGTCAGTTCTTTCAAGCGAGTTTGTCGTCCCTTTTTAGGAGGGAGAAAGCCCTCGAAAGAGAAACGGTCGATAGGAAGTCCTGAATTTACCAGCGCCGGCACGAAAGCTGTCGCTCCCGGCAGACATTCCACATCAATGCCCTGTACTACACATTCACGCGCCAATAAAAACCCAGGATCGGAAATTCCGGGCGTTCCCGCATCGGAAACTATCGCTACGCTTGCTCCTCCCTTTATTTGAGAGACAATCCAATCGACTGTCCGATGCTCGTTGAATTTGTGATGCGATTGCATTTGATTTTTTATTTCAAAATGTTTCAACAAAAAACCTGTAGTCCTGGTATCTTCCGCTAAAATAAAATCGACTTCTTTCAAAACGCGGATTGCTCTGAAAGTCATATCTTCCAAATTTCCCACAGGGGTGGGCACTACATAAAGCTTATTCGTTTCTGCCACAAGTCATCAAATTAACCGGACAAAATTAGGTAAATATTTTATTTATTCGGCAATTCCGAAATAAAAATTTCATAATTATACCTTTTATGTCCTAAAAAAGCGTTAATCTGTCAATAATTCTTTGACGGGATTAATCAAAAAAATCCGTTCGGTCGCACGCGTAAAAGCGGTATAAAGCCAACGATAAAAATCAATTCCTACATGGTCCTGAGGAATATAGGATAAATCTAAAAAAACATTTTTCCATTGTCCGCCCTGTGCCTTGTGGCAGGTCACGGCATAAGCGTATTTTACCTGTACAACATTATAAAATGGATTATCCTTCATTTGTTTCATTTTTTCCCGCTTTCCGGGAATATCGGCATAGTCTTCCAAAATAGCGTTAAATAGCTTGTCATTCAATTCTTTCGGCAATGCCGGAGTATCGGTGTGAAGCGTCTCCAACAGAATTTTTAAATCCATTTCCGTATCATAATCCGGGAAGCGGGCTGTAACGTCGCAAAAATGGAATCCGTATAAATCCTGCATCTTCCTGACCCGAAGGATTTCCATTAAATCGCCGTTGGCAATAAAATCCATCGACGTTTCATCTTTTGCCCAATGGTAATTATTTTTCACGACCATTAGCATGTCGCCTGTCGTCAGCTCTTCTTCCCTGTAAAGAATCCGGTTGCGGATAGCATTATTAAAACCGTTTGCCCGCTTGTTGGAACGAGTAATTACGATAGTTTCTTCCAAACCGTCGCGATGATAAGCATCCTGAATCGTTTCGTGCAAATCTTCTCCGTTGACAACTTGCACATCGGCATTCTTTTTTACGCTAAGTCTTGGAAATATTTCCGTTTGATTCGTTTCCAACTTTTTTCGCAAGGACGTAGCATTGGTTAGAATACCGGATGTTTTCGCCTGACGTACTACTTCCGTTAAAATCATGCTGTGTACTTCCAAGCCATAGCCTTGCAATACCGGAATTTCCAACGCCGGACTTTCAGGTTGAGACACCGGCGGCAATTGCGCCGAATCGCCCAGCAAGACCAATCGACATCCTTCTCCGCTGTAAACATAATGAATTAAATCGTCCAATAATCTTCCGGAACCAAAAAAAGAATAATCCAAACCGCCGTTCGGAATCATGGAAGCTTCATCAACAATAAATAAGGTGCGTTTATGCAGATTATCAGCGAGAACAAAGCCTGCCGGCTCGTTGGAAAACTCTTTTTGCCTGTAAATCTTTTTATGGATCGTATAAGCATTTTGTCCCGAATAAGTTGAGAAAACTTTGGCAGCGCGTCCGGTCGGCGCCAATAAAACGGATTTTTGTTTCAATTCATTCAGCGTTTTGACAACGGCTCCCACCAGCGAAGATTTTCCGGTTCCGGCATAACCTTTCAATAAAAACAGCGAATCGCTGTTTTGAGAAAAAAGAAAATCACTCCATTTTTCCAGCGCCTTATATTGCTCTTCGGTAGGTTCAAATGGGAAATTTTTCTTTATTTGTTCTAAAAAAAATTTGTTTAACATAAAATTGCAACAATTGCTTGTAAAGTTAGCAAAATATTTCTTACATTTGCATACTGAATACAGTTTTTGTGTGGAACCGATAATTAAAGATCAAAATATTCAACATCCAGAGCGTTCTATTCTGACGATTTACACTGGTCCGGATAAATTTTCTTTTTCATTGTACGATGCAACAGAAAAAGGATCGTTTTTTCATGCGGATTTTACGGATGAGAATCAAACCGATGCTTTTTCCGTTTTTAAAAAAGTATTTTTCGAGCAAACATTTTTATCCATGCCTTTCCAAAAAGTCCGGATAATGAATCGCACACCGAACTTTACATTTATTCCCCATTCCTATTATAAAGACCGGTATCAAGAAAAATATTTACGTTTCCTGTTTTCGGATCGACAAGGAATACCTATGACCTGTTCTGTCCCTTCTGCCAGCATTACCGTCTTGTATCAATTACCAAAAACTGTGCACGATTTCATGATTCGTTCGTTTACCAATCCGGAATTTATTCACTATTCAGCGCCATTGATCACTTATTTTTTGGAAAAAGCCAATAATATGGATGTGCACCGGATGGTAATTAATCTACAAGAAAACGGGTTGGATATTTTTTGTTTCTTGGGAAAATCTTTTCTATTTGGCAACTATTTTTCATGTAACAGTATCGAAGACATGCTATATTATATTTTTTTTACATGGAAACAGTTGGAATTGGATCAAAAGAATGATTATTTGCATATCGCCGGAAACATTGCCCTCAAGGAAGAAATAATCGATAGACTAACGCCTTATATCAAGAACACATACAGTCTGTCGATTTCTCCTGAAATTCATTTCGAAGGAATTGTAACGAACGCCATCCCATTCGAATTAGCAGCACTTTCCATATGCGAATTATAAGCGGAAAATACAAAAGCCGGCGATTTGATATTCCAAAAAATTTTAAAGCCCGTCCCACTACCGATTTTGCCAAAGAAAATATTTTTAACGTCATCGGAAATCTGATCGACTTGGAAGAAACAATTGCATTGGATTTATTTGCAGGAACAGGCAGTATCAGTTTTGAACTGCTTTCAAGAGGTTGCAGGGAAGTGGTTTGCGTTGAAAAAGACGCCGTGCATTATGCCTTCATAAAAAAAATAAAAGAAGAATTGAAAACCGAGCAACTACTGACCATCAGAGCCGACGCTTTGAAATACGTCGCCTCCACCAATAGGGCTTTCGATTTTATTTTTGCCGATCCGCCTTATGCATTAAAGGAATTACCGCAAGTTCCAGAGTGCGTACTTGCACATCATTTATTGAATTCAAACGGGATTTTTGTGATGGAACACCCCAAAGAATTTGATTTTTCCCATTTGCCCGGTTTCTTGCAAAAGCGCGTATACGGAGCGGTTAATTTCAGTATTTTCAGACAACCGTCATTTCCGCATCAATAATCTCTATTTCAACGCCGCAAGCGCTTTCTTCACCCGACGCATGGCTTCAATCAATTGCTCGTCGGAAGCTGCATAGGAGAAACGGACGCATCCGGGAGCGCCGAACGCTAAACCGCCTACAGATGCAACATGACCTTCTTCCAAGAGATACATTGCTAAATCGGCCGAATGGGCAATCTTTTTCCCGTTGAACGATTTTCCGATGTAAGAGCCGCAATCGGGAAACAGGTAAAAAGCGCCGCTCGGACGATTTACTTTCAATCCCGGAATATCTGCCGCCAATTCCATCATTAAGTCGCGGCGACGCTTGAAAGCGTTGCGCATTTCTTCCACACAATCCTGCGAACCCTTATAAGCTGCTTCTGCCGCTTTTTGCGCAATGCTGCTGGGACCTGAAGTATATTGACCCTGCAGTTTATTACAAGCCGATGCAATCCATTGGGGCGCCGCAATCCAGCCCAAACGCCAACCGGTCATTGCATAGGCTTTGGAAACTCCATTCACAATCACTACGCGGTCGCGGATAAAATCGAACTGGGCAACACTTTCATGTTTCCCTATATAATTGATGTGTTCATATATTTCATCAGAAATAATCGTTATTTCAGGATAAGCAACCAAAATCTCAGCCAAGCCTTTCAATTCTTCTTTGGAATAAACGCTTCCGGTCGGATTGGAAGGCGAACAGAGTATCAGCGCTTTGGTCTTGGGGGTTATAGCGGCTTTTAATTGTGCAGGCGTAATCTTAAAATCCTGTTCGATTCCGGCAGTTACAATCACATTTGTTCCAGAGGCTAATTTCACCATTTCCACATAACTTACCCAATAAGGCGCCGGAACTATTACTTCATCGCCAGTACCAACGATTGAGAGGAGCACATTACAAACCGATTGCTTGGCGCCATTGGAGCAAACAATTTGTTCTACCGAATAATCCAATCCGTTTTCCCGTTTCAATTTATCCACTATCGCTTTTCGCAGAGAAAGGTAACCCGTAGCCGGTGAATAAAAAGAAAAATTCGCATCAATTGCTTTGTGAGCAGCTTCTTTGATAGGATCCGGAGTGAAAAAATCGGGCTCGCCGACGCTTAAATTGATTACATCAATTCCTTGTGCGTTCAACTCACTGCTTTTCTGCGACATCGCCAGTGTTTCCGACGGCGATAAACTTGCTAAACGATCTGATACTTGTGCCATAATTTTAAGTATTTAATTTCAGAGGGCAAAAGTAATAAATAAATTTGAAATTAAAAAAAAAAATAAAAAAAGAAAAAACAAAAATATTTTGCTAATATAACTTGATTATTAATTACATATTGATAACAATTTCCCCCTATTGACTTTCAACTTTCAACCAAGCGCCGGGATTGCGGATCGAACTCGCAATAATAATTTTAACTAAATGCAGTCGTAGACAAATCCATAACTTTCCATTTCCTTTTTGTCGTAGATATTTCGTCCGTCAACTACAATCGGGGTTTTCATGGTTTTCTCGACTACGCCCCATGCCGGCAAGCGAAATTCTTTCCATTCCGTAATAAGGCATAGCGCATCCGCATACAGTACCGCATCGTACATATCTTGGGCGTGATAAACGCTATTTCCCAATCGCCGCTTGGATTCCTCCATTGCCACCGGATCATATACCCTGACTTTACAACCGGCTTCCAACAGCAAGCGAATTAATACGAGCGCAGGAGCTTCACGCATATCGTCGGTTTCGGGTTTAAAAGCCAAACCCCATACGGCAATGGTTTTCCCCTGTAAATCGCCGGCAAACAGCGTGTATATTTTTTGAAACAGAATCGTTTTTTGTTGATCGTTAACCGCTTCTACCGCCTGCAGAACTTGCATATCGTAGCCGTTGTTCGAAGCCAATTTGATTAACGCTTTGATGTCTTTCGGGAAACACGATCCGCCATAACCGCATCCGGGATACAGAAATTTACTGCCAATCCGGGAATCGGAACCTATGCCGCGCCTGACCATATTCACATCAGCTCCAACCAACCGGCAGAGATTGGCAATATCGTTCATAAAAGATATACGTGTTGCCAACATAGCGTTAGCTGCATACTTAATCATCTCTGCCGAAGGAATATCGGTAAAAATCATCCGATAATTATTTAATGTAAACGGTTTGTACAGCCGATCCATTAATTCTTTGGCTTTCTCGCTTTCAATTCCGACCACCACTCTGTCGGGACCCATAAAATCTTTAATAGCAGTTCCTTCCTTCAGAAATTCCGGATTAGAGGCGACGTCAAAAGAAATTTTAAGATTCCGCTTGATCAATTCTTCATTGATAATTGCTTTTACTTGTTGGGCTGTTCCAACCGGCACCGTGCTTTTCGTCACCACCAAGACATATTTGCGAATGTTCTGACCGATAGTCCGGGCTACTTCCCAAACAAAGCGCAGGTCGGCGCTTCCATCTTCATCCGGAGGAGTACCCACAGCGGAAAAAATGACCTCGACCTTATCCAGGCAAGAAACCAAATCGGTTGTAAAATCCAACCGGCCGGCTTTGGCATTTCTTTTAACCAATTCTTCCAAGCCGGGTTCAAAGATAGGTATGACCCCCTGCTTCAAATTCCGTATTTTGTGAGAATCAACGTCCACACAAGTGACATTAATTCCCATTTCAGAAAAACAGGCGCCGGTAACTAAACCGACATAACCTGTTCCCACTACTGCAATATCCATATTGATTTCTTATCTATAATTATACAAATGTGCGCGCATCGATTGAATTTGTTTCATCCAGCGAGTGATAAACAGAATTTTGGCTTACAAATTCCGGTACAATCTCTTTCATCAGTTTTACAATCTCAATTTGATCGGTATGCTCTGCGGTTTCAATTAAATGGGAGATTAATGGCAATACTTCCTCGTAATTGCACGCTGTCGGCTTGCTGACCATAATTTTTTTATGACGCGTCGGGAGTATTTTTTCCTTATCATACAATAATTCCTCAAACAATTTTTCTCCGGGGCGAAGTCCTGTAATAACAATATCAATATCTTTATAAGGTTCCAAACCCGATAAACGAATCATGGATTCCGCCATGTTTTTAATATTAATCGATTCTCCCATGTCGAAAACAAAAATCTCTCCTCCCTGACCTAAACAACCGGCTTTAAGCACCAGATTACAAGCTTCGGGAATGGTCATAAAATAGCGGATAATGTCAGGATGCGTAACCGTTACCGGGCCTCCCGCTTCAATCTGTTTTTCAAATAAGGGAATTACCGATCCGTTTGAGCCCAATACGTTACCAAAGCGCGTAGTGATAAAATGAACTCGGCTTTCCCCTGTTTTATCTGCCTGCCGATGAACCAAATATTGAATATAGATTTCTGCTATTCGTTTGGAGGCTCCCATCACATTACTCGGATTTACCGCTTTATCTGTTGAAATCATCACAAAACATTCCGCCTGATAATTCACGGCTAAATCTGCCATATTTTTTGTTCCCAACACATTGGCTAAAATCGCTTCGGAAGGCTGCTCTTCCATCAGGGGCACATGTTTGTATGCGGCTGCATGATAAACATATTGTGGACGATAATGTTTAAAGATTGATTCCATTCGGTTGTAATTTCGAACATCGGCAACCAATAAATGCTTCTTTACCGAAGGAAATGCGGCATTTATCTCCATACCCAACAGATACAGCGGGCTTTCGGCAATATCACACAACAACAGCATCTTCACATCGAGGGAACAGAGTTGCCGAACGATTTCACTTCCGATAGAACCGGCTGCTCCCGTAATCAAAATCGTTTTTCCCGCCAAGTTGTCAACACTAAAATCCACATTAGCCTGAATCGGAACCCGCCCTAACAAGTCTTCTATACGAAATTTTTTTATTATACGCGTTTTTGGCGACATACTTTCTTATTTTGTGTCGAATATAACTTTTTACAAATCAATTCCCGATTATTAACTATGGTAAATATACAACGCTAATTTTACGGCAAATATACAAAAAAACCGAAAATAAATTCGTTTTCTCAATAATAATCAGGAGAAACAATAACAAAAAATTTTCGGCAAAAATATAAACAAACCGATGACCGCCGATGCGATTGCGGCAACGAGTACCGCTCCTGCCGATAAATCTTTCAATTTCTTAATGGTTGGGTTATTTTCCTCCGAAATTAAATCGGCCAAATTTTCAATCACCGAATTAATCATTTCCAAAACAAATACCCAACCGATGCAATAAATGACTACAATCCACTCTTTTGTTGAAATATGGAATATAATCCCCGCTATCACTACACAGCAGGCGGTAAAAAGATGAATGCGCGCATTGTGTTCTTCTTTTATCAGTATTATCAGCCCGTTGAAGGCATAGCAAAAACTGGCTAATCTTTTCGCTAATGAGAATTTTTCCGATTGACCCTTATCCGGTCGATTGTTGTTTTGTATTGAAGTCATCTAAATTTCAGGTATTAAGTATATCATTAGTAATTAACATTTTAGTATTTAAATACTATATACTATATAAAAGAAAGGAAGGTTTAAATAAAAAAACAAAACAAATATTCCCTTCTTGATGTGTTAGTACTGTACAAAAGTACAATAAATTTGGAAATAATTCCAAACTTATTGGTGACAAAGCGAAGATTTAAGACAAAAAATTGCATTATAGAAATAGTGAATGCCATATTATACAAATTAAAGACCGGTTGATAAATAAAACTCCCCACTTTTCATAAAAAATTTAAACAATTGTTTAATAGTATTTTACTTGTTTAATAATAAGTTAATAACTCGGTTAAAAACTTTTTTTTAAAAAAATCAAAAAAAATACTATTAATTATGGGGAATTTTATACTTTTACAGTCTGAAACAGATAGTTGAAAAATATGGATTCATTTACCGGCAATATACACGCTAAAACGGATGCAAAAGGACGGGTTTTCGTACCGGCCTCTTTTCGCAAAATCCTGCAATCATCGGAGGAATCGTTTCTTGTATTGCGGAAAGATATTTATAAAGATTGTCTTGTTTTGTGCCTGAAAAGTACATGGAAAGAAAAATTAGACGATCTTCGCCAGCAGTTGAACGAGTGGGATGAAGAAGAACAGGATCTTTACCGTACGATTTCGGCGTTAGTAGAAAATGTGGAATTGGATTCTAACGGGCGCCTGCTGATTTCGAGAAAATATTTGCAAATGGCAAAGATTACCAATGCGGTCTGTTTTGTTGGAATGAACAAGTTTATCGAAATATGGAATCCCGATCAATTAACGAAAGCTATAATAAGCGGCGAAGATTTAAAGAGCCATGTGAGAAAGTTTCTGAGTAATTCCAGACGGACAAACGAAAAACCCGACCGCCAAATAAACGAAATATGAAAGAAAACCCTGCATATCACGTTCCTGTTCTGTTAAAAGAAAGCATCGACGGATTACAAATTCGGGCGGGAGGTATCTATGTAGACGCTACTTTTGGCGGTGGCGGGCATTCCAAAATGATATTGGAACGTTTGAATGGGGAAGGGCACCTGTATGGCTTCGATCAGGATGAAGATTCGGAGAAAAACAGTTTTTCCGATCCGGCATTCACTTTTGTAAGAAGCAACTTCCGGTATCTTTCCAATTTCATGGATTGGTATGGCGTCGACGCTATTGACGGTTTGCTTGCCGATTTAGGCGTTTCATCGCATCATTTCGACGACGAAAGCCGGGGGTTTTCATTTCGACATGAAGGCAACCTTGATATGCGAATGAATAATCGCGCCGGAATCAATGCGGCTGAAATACTTAACACGTTTTCCGAAGCAAACTTGGCTAATATATTCTTTTGTTATGGCGAATTACGAAATTCAAGAGCAATAGCCAAAGCTATTGTAAAAACACGGGAGCAAAAAAAAATACAAACAAATCAGGATTTTCTGGAATTATTGAAGCCTTTTTTCAGCAGGGAAAAAGAGAAGAAGCAACTCGCCCAAGCTTATCAAGCGCTGAGAATTACAACAAATTCAGAAATGGATGCGCTAAAAGAATTATTGATGCAAGCAAGCGCATTACTAAAACCCAAAGGACGGCTGGTTATTATCACTTATCATTCGTTGGAAGACCGGTTGGTAAAAAATTTCTTTAAAACCGGAAACTATGAAGGAATCGTAGAAAAGGATTTTTACGGCAACATAAAAACGCCTTTTTATCCGATTAATACAAAAGTTATTGTTCCCAGCGCGGAAGAAATAGAACTGAATCCTCGCGCCAGAAGCGCAAAACTAAGAATTGGAGAAAAACATGAAACCGAAAATTAAAAAAATTGAACCGGAAATAAAACCGGAAAAGAAATCAAAAATATTCTCGATACGAAGTATATTAATCTTTATTCGAAAGTTGCTGAATGGCAGCATGCTTACGGAAGATTTTGTAGTCAACCAATCCAAATTACTCTTTCTAATATTCTGTTTAATTCTACTGTTCATCAGTAACCGTTATTTCTGTTCAAAAAAACTAACGGAAATGGATAAATTAAAGAAGGAACTGGTAGACTTGGATTACGAACAGCGGTATCTGACCGCCCGGTTAACGTCGATCAGCCGGCAATCGCAGATTGAAGAATTGCTTCAGAAAAAAAATAGTGATTTAAAAAAAGGTAATTCGACCATTTATCAGATAAGTAAATGAGAAGGGGCGAAAGGCAAATAAGTAGACAATTGTGGGAAAAAATAATATGGATAGCAGGAAAATACAACGGAATTACTTTATCATTGCATTGATTTTGGGCTTGCTCATTGTGTCAATCATTGGAAAAGCATTGGTAACTTCCTTTGTAGAAGGAAAGCATTGGATCGACTTGGGGAAAAAATACAATCCTTCCATCGATTCGATTCCGGCAACGCGGGGAAATATTTTTTCCGCCGACGGGGAATTAATGGCTGCATCCGAAATTTATTATCAATTATACATGGATTTTTGGGCGGACGGAATGAACGACAGCATTTTAAAAGCAAATGTCAAACCGCTCTCCGTTGAATTGAACAAACAATTTCCGGAAAAATCAGCCGCTCAATACGAAACAAATATTTTAACCGGCATGAAGATGCGTCAAAAAGAAGCCGAAAGTATTGCCAATGGCGACGAAAAAGTGTCGAAAAAAACAAGAGAATACCCTTTAATTATCCAACCGGTCAATTACACAGGACTTAAAGCGATAAAGCAAATGCCTTTTTTTAATCTGGGACGCAATAAATCCGGTCTATACGAAAGAAAACTCATGAAGCGTACCAAACCGTTCGGCATATTAGCTTCCCGAACCATCGGCGATATTTGGGATGGCGTCAAAGGCGTCGGTGGAAAAAGCGGTTTGGAATTAGGCTATGATTCTTTATTACAAGGTACGCCGGGATCGGTTACGATGAGATGGGTGGAAGGAAGATTCAAAGGAGTACCAGACATTGACCCTGTCCCTGGAAAAGATATTATTTCGACAATAGACGTAAATTTTCAAACCATAACGGAAAATGCTTTAATGAATAAACTGAAAGAATTAGACGCCGAATCGGGCACAGCCGTTGTCATGGAAGTAAAAACAGGAGAAGTCAAAGCCATAGCCAATCTTACAAGATGTAAGGAAGGCGTATGGGACGAAATTTTGAATTATGCGCTTTCAGATATGTCAGAGCCGGGATCTACCTTTAAAGTGGCTTCCATGATGGTTGCTCTGGACGACGGTCTCGTTCATCCCAACGATCCGGTGGACGTTGGCAACGGTCGATTTGAATACGCAGGACTTCAACTGCTTGATCATAATGCAAGCCGCGGCGGATATGGAAAAATTAACGCAGCCAAAGCCATCTGGTTTTCATCGAATATCGGGGTGGCTAAACTTATCTTGAAAGCTTACGAAAAAAATCCGAAGAAATACGTCGACGGATTATACCGGATAGGATTCAACAAAGATTTGAATCTTGAAATTCCGGGCTATGGAAAAGCCAGAATCCGTTATCCGAACGATTCGACAAGGAATTGGTCTAAATCCACACTTCCTTGGATGTCATTTGGTTATGAGACTCAAATTCCACCGATATATACATTGACGTTCTTTAATGCCATCGCGAATAACGGGACAATGATCAAACCCATTTTTGTAAAAGAAATCCGTGATGCAAGAAAAATTGAAACGCGAGAAACCGAAATAATCAACGAACATATTTGTTCTGACAATACATTAAAAATTATTCGGGAAATGTTGGACAGCGTAGTCAACCATCCGCAAGGGACAGGAAAGCCGGCTCGTTCGGATATAGTAAGAATTGCAGGAAAAACAGGAACAGCGCAATTGTCGCAAGGAGCGGCCGGTTATAAAGCGGGAGGAAAATCGCATCAAGTATCGTTTTGCGGTTATTTTCCGGCAAATGATCCAAAATATTCCTGCATTGTGGTGATACGCCGTCCGCGTAACGGAAATGCTTCCGGCGGATACATGAGCGGAGCGGTTTTCAAACAGATTGCCGAAGCAATCTACAAGCGGGAGGCAGCCGACACGCCCGTCATTCTCGACAATGAAAATGTAACAACTACCGACGTTCCAAAAGTAAAAGACGGACTATCCGACTATTCAAAATATGCTTTGGACAAATTAAATATTCGTTATACGGATAGTTTAAAAGGAAAATGGATTAACTCTCAATGGAGTAGTAATCGTTTGACACTCAAAGAGCAGACATTCAAAGACAATACGGTGCCCGATGTTATCGGGATGGGTGCGAAAGATGCTGTTTATGCGTTGGAAAATACCGGACTGCGAGTGAATTTGTCCGGAAAAGGCGAAGTTTACAGTCAATCGTTAGATGCAGGAACGACAGCGTCGCGAGGACAGACAATAACCATTCAACTCAGATAAGATATGGAACTAAAAGAACTTCTTCATACATCGAATGTGTTGGATATAACGGGTAATCCCAACATACTCATCAAAGGTTTCGATTGCGATTCGCGAAAAATAGAAACGGATTTTCTTTTCATCGCTGTTCCCGGAACAAAAACAGATGGCCATTTGTTCATTGAAAACGCGATCAAAAAGGGAGCAAAAGCCATTGTTTGCCAAGCGCTTCCGGAAAACCTGAAAAATGATGCGACCTACATTCGCGTTAAAGATAGCGCGGAAACCTTGGGACGAATCGCTTCCTTATGGAACGGAGAACCTTCGAAACAATTGATATTGGTTGGCGTAACCGGCACAAACGGAAAAACGACAACCGCTACCCTACTGTATCAAATGTTCCGGAAATTAGGATATAAAGCCGGTTTAATATCCACCGTCTGCAATTATATTAACGATAAAAAATTGACAGCTACTTTTACTACACCCGATCCGATTGAATTGAATCTTTTGATGGCGCAAATGCTGAAAGCTGGCTGCGATTACGTATTTATGGAAGTCAGCTCACATGCGATCGATCAAAAACGGATTTCCGGATTACACTTCAAAGGCGGCATATTTACGAATCTGACGCGTGACCATTTGGATTATCATCTGACGTTTGAAGCCTATCGCGACGCCAAGAAAACATTTTTCGACGGGTTGACTGCCGACTCTTTTGCATTGACCAATAAAGACGACAAAAACGGATTGTTCATGCTTCAAAATACCAAAGCGAACAAAAAGACCTATTCTCTTTCATCGTTGGCTGATTTCAAGGGAAAAATTTTGGAAGCGCATTTCGACGGCACGGAAATGAATATCAATGGGAAAGATATAGTTACACCGTTCGTTGGAGAGTTCAACGCCTATAATCTTTTGGCGGTTTATGGAGCATCCGTTCTTTTGGGACAAGACTCCGATGAAGTGTTGCTGATACTGAGCGCGCTACAGTCTGTTCCCGGGCGATTTCAAACCTTCCGCTCACCCGAAGGCTATACGGCGATTGTGGATTACGCCCATACGCCCGACGCATTGACCAATGTGCTGAATGCCATTGGGGAAGTTTTGTCTGGAAAAGGAAATATTATCACCGTGGTTGGTTGCGGAGGAGACCGCGACAAAGGGAAACGTTCCATGATGGCGAAAGAAGCCGCCCGTTTGAGCAATTTTGTAATTCTCACTTCCGACAACCCTCGCTTTGAAGATCCGGAAGATATTATTCGCGATATGGAAGAAGGATTGACGGACGTCTCTCCTAAAAAATGGCTGAAAATTACCGACAGAAAAGAAGCTATTCGGACTGCTTGCTTACTGGCTCAGACAGGCGACGTTGTTTTGGTTGCCGGTAAAGGACATGAAGACTATCAGGATGTGAAAGGAATCAAGCATCCTTTCGACGACAGGGAAATTGTAACGACTATTTTTAATGAAAATAAATAGAGTATATGTTTTATTATTTGTTTAATTATCTTGACCGGTTGGATTTTCCCGGAGCGGGAATGTTTCGTTACATTTCGTTTCGTTCTACAATGGCATTGATTTTTTCGTTAATAATTTCCACAATCATTGGGCGATGGATTATTGATAAACTTCAAAAGAAACAGATTGGCGAGGTAGTGCGCGACTTGGGACTCGAAGGCCAGATGAACAAAGTAGGAACTCCTACAATGGGCGGAATAATAATTATTATTTCCATTATTTTGCCTGTATTGTTGTTTTGCCGATTATTGGATGTTTATATCATACTAATGCTGATTACTACCCTTTGGTTGGGAAGCATAGGTTTTATAGACGATTATATTAAGGTTTTTAAAAATAATAAACAGGGATTGAACGGTCGGTTCAAAATCGCAGGGCAAATCGGCTTGGGTCTGATTGTCGGATTAGCCCTTTATTTAAGTCCTACGGCAGTAATGCACGAAAACGTGGAAATCCGAAAAAATGGAGTTATCACGGAAGTAAAATACAGCCCCGAAGTAAAATCAACACAAACTACCATTCCTTTTGTAAAAAACAACAACTTTGACTATCGCAATTTGGTATCTTTTATGCCCAGTCACCGCACGGCAGCTACCTGGATTGTATTTGTCATTATCACGATTTTCATTGTGACCGCAGTCTCAAACGGATCGAATCTCACCGATGGATTGGATGGACTCGCCGCCGGAAGTTCGGCAATCATCGGAGTCGCTTTAGGGATTTTGGCTTATGTCTCGAGTAACATTAAATATGCAGCATACCTGAACATTATGTATATTCCGGGTTGCGGAGAATTATCCGTTTTTGCAGCCGCATTCATCGGCGCGACCATCGGATTTCTTTGGTACAACGCTTTTCCTTCGGAAGTTTTTATGGGCGACCTTGGATCCCTCACATTAGGGGGGATCATTGCCGTTTTTGCCATAATTATTCATAAAGAATTATTACTGCCGATTCTTTGCGGCGTATTTTTTACAGAAAGCGTGTCGGTAATGATTCAAGTTAGTTATTTCAAATACACAAAGAAAAAATACGGCGTTGGCAAACGGATTTTTAAAATGACGCCTTTGCATCATCATTTTCAAAAGCCGGGAAATGCAGGAATTGAAGCAATGATTCAAAAACCGTTGGCAGCGGTTCCCGAATCAAAGATTGTCGTCCGTTTCTGGTTGATTGGAATCATACTGGCAGCCTTGTCGATAGCAACGTTGAAAATGAGATAATATGATAATGGAAAATGGAAAAAACATAAATACTGATTGTCATCCTGCGCTTGACGTAGAATCCACTGATAAAAGAGGATTGCAGATCAAGCCCGCAATGAAAAGAATCTCCATTCTCGGCGGAGGCGAGAGCGGCGCAGGCGCTGCCGTGCTGGCGAAAAAGCAAGGATTCGATGTTTTTGTTTCCGATTCATCAACCATCCAATCTCCATATAAAGAACTGCTAAGTAAATATGGAATTACTTACGAGGAAAATCAACATTCGGAAGATAAAATCCTGAACGCCTTCCAAGTAATCAAAAGTCCGGGTATCCCGGATAAAGCGCCCATTGTTTGTAAGTTACACAAGCAAGGAACTCCGGTCATTTCTGAAATCGAATTTGCCGGTCGATACACCCGAGCAAAAACAATTTGTATCACAGGAAGCAATGGGAAGACTACTACTACGATGCTAACTCATCATATTCTGAAAAACGCCGGATTGAACGCAGGACTGGCGGGTAATGTCGGTAATAGCTTTGCCTTACAGGTAGCAGAAGCGAATTACGATTGCTACGTCATTGAATTAAGCAGTTTTCAATTAGACGGGATGTATGATTTTAAAGCTGATATTGCCGTATTATTGAATATTACACCCGACCATCTGGATCGCTACGATTACGAAATGCAGAATTATGTCAATTCCAAGATGCGAATTATTCAAAATCAGAAAGCGGAAGATGCTTTTATCTTCTGGAATGATGACCCTTTAGTCCGGAAAGAAGTCGATAAAAGGCATCCGGAAGTTAGCCGGTATCCGTTCGCTTTGAAAAAAGGAAGGGATAGCGTCGCTTATACCGATAACAAACAAATTATTATAGAAACCCCTAAAGGCATTTTTGCTATGGAAGAAGAACTCATTGCTTTAACCGGCGAACATAATTTATACAATTCATTAGCAGCCGGAATTGCAGCCAAACTAATGGATATCAAAAACGACGATATCCGCCAATCGCTAAGTAATTTCAAAGGCGTCGAACATCGTCTCGAAAAAGTGGCTCGCGTTAGAGGCGTCGAATACATCAACGATTCGAAAGCGACTAACGTTAATTCAACCTGGTATGCGCTGCAAAGTATGCAAACGCCGGTTGTCTTGATTTTAGGTGGAACCGATAAAGGAAACGACTATCAATCAATCGAAACTTTGGTAAAGAATAAATGCCGGGCTTTGATTTTTTTAGGTGCGGATAATACCAAGTTGCATGATTTCTTTGATGAAAAAGTCAACCAAACGATAGACGCCCGTTCGATGCAGGAAGCCGTTTCGCAAGCATACGAAATTGCAGAAAAAGGAGATACGGTATTGCTCTCGCCATGTTGCGCCAGCTTCGATTTATTCAAAAATTACGAAGATAGAGGAACACAATTCAAAAAATGTGTACGAAGTCTTTAATATATAAACAGGTATAATTATGATGGACGTTGCAAATAAGATATTCAGGGGCGATCGGGTGATATGGATGATATTCCTGTTTCTTTGCCTGATTTCTATCGTTGAAGTATATAGCGCCTCCAGCATGCTGACATTCAGAACAAATTACTGGCAACCGATTTTGAAACATACGATGTTTCTATTACTGGGAGGAGTTATCGTTTTAGTTGTTCATAGCATGAATCCCAAATATTTCTGGATTTTTGTCGTAATGCTGCCTTTTGTCTGGATTCTGCTGTTAGCAACACAGTTTCTGGGGCAAACCGTAAACGGGGCAAACCGGTATTTGTTCGGATTTCAACCGTCGGAATTAGCTAAATTATCTTTAATCTCCTGCGTCGCTTTTATTATGAGCCGACAAAGGGATATTATGTCGGAAAGTTCAATGTTTAAATGGATATGGACGCTTACCATTGTCACTTGCATCCTTATCTTAAAAGATAACTTCTCCACGGGAGCGCTATTGTATGGCATTGTCGCCTTTATGATGTTCCTCGGACAAATATCATTTAAACGAATGGGAATATTTGTCTTGGTAACTTTTTCTTTCATTGCAATTTTATTCGCATTTATCAGGTTTTTCCCAAACACGGCAAAAGAAGCAGGGCTTAAAAGGGGAGTTCTATGGGTCGATCGAATCATGAATTACAGAGAACAGCCGGACGTCAGGAAAGGAGATTATATCATAACCGACGATAATTTTCAAACAACGCAAGCAAATATTGCAGTTGCACGCGGAGGAATTTTTGGAAATATGCCCGGAAATGGCCGGCAAAGAGATTTCTTGCCTCAAGCCTATTCCGATTTTATTTATGCTATTATTATCGAAGAAATGGGCATCGCCGGAGGAATTGTTGTTCTTGCCTTCTACGTGTTTTTATTCATACGATCGGGAATTATCGCCAGTCGATGTCAGAAATTATTTCCTAAGTATATGGTGATGGGGTGTGCAACGATGATAGCCATACAAGCCTTAGTCAATATGGCGGTTTCTGTCGGTCTGATACCGGTAACCGGACAACCGCTACCTTTAGTCAGCAGAGGGGGGAGTTCCATCCTGATTACATGCGTATTTTTCGGAATTATATTAAGCGTCAGCCGGTTTGAAAATCCCAGAGGAATTCAGCAAGAAGCTGCAATTGAGGAAGAATTTGAAGAAGAAAGACGCTTGGCAGACGAAGAAAATCAATTAGACATTCAAGCTATATAATAATAAAGAATAAAAAATGCAACCATTGAAAGTAATCATTAGCGGAGGAGGCACGGGAGGTCATATTTTTCCGGCGCTTTCCATTGCAGGCGCCATTAGGGAGTGCTATCCTACCGCAGAAATACTTTTTGTCGGCGCAGAGGACAGGATGGAAATGGAACGGGTTCCGGCAGCCGGCTATTCTATTGTTGGTTTGCCTGTTGCAGGATTCAACCGTAAAAACGCTCTCAAAAACATTACCGTCTTGCTTCGTTTATTCAAAAGCCTACGCCAAGCGAAAAAAATAGTGAAAGATTTCCGTCCGCATATTGTAATCGGCGTAGGCGGATATGCAAGCGGACCCACTTTAAGAGCGGCAAATAACTTGAAGATTCCGACGCTACTTCAGGAGCAAAATTCATACGCCGGCATAACCAATAAACTGTTGGCTAAGAAAGCTGCAAAAATTTGCGTCGCCTATGAAGGAATGGAAAGATTTTTTCCGAAAAAAAATTTAGTTCTGACAGGTAATCCTGTTCGCCGAAATTTAGAATGCACCGAAGCAAATAGAAAAGATGCTTACACTTATTTTAATTGCGACCCCGGCAAAAAAACCGTTTTGATTTTGGGAGGAAGCTTGGGAGCCGGCTCTATCAATAAAAGTATTATTTCCGCTTTGCCAACGCTCAATCAAAGCAATGTGCAGTTTATCTGGCAATCGGGGGCTTATTACTATTTCGAGTCAAAAGAAAAATTGCACAATTATCCGCAAGCGCCTGTTAACCTTGCATCTTTTATTTCACGGATGGATTTGGCTTATTCCATAGCAGACCTGATTATTTCAAGAGCCGGAGCCGGATCCATATCAGAATTTTGTTTATTGGGAAAACCCGTCATTTTAGTGCCTTCTCCAAATGTGGCAGAAGATCATCAAACTAAAAATGCAGAGGCTTTAGCCAAAAAAGACGCCGCAATTCTCATTACCGACGAAAACGCCCGGAAAGAATTAATTTCTAAAACTTTGGAAATTATCCACGATGACAAGCGATTGAAAGTATTGAGTGAAAACATATTAAAATTAGCGCTGCCGGATGCTGCAAATAAAATTGTAAATGAAATTGATGCTATCCTGGATAAATCCTTCCCGAACGTCAGCTTTCAGAAATCAATCTCCAATTATCCGGCTATTTATTTCATCGGCGCGGGTGGCATCGGCATGAGCGCTTTGATACGCTATTTCCTGTTTCACGGGAAAAAAGTCGGAGGTTACGACCGTGTTGAATCGGAACTGACTAAACAACTGCATAGCGAAGGAGCGGAAATCCATTATGAAGACAACGTCAATTTAATTCCAGAAATTTGTAAAAACAAAAAAAACACGTTGATCGTTTATACTCCGGCGGTTTCTGAAGATCATTCCGAATGGACCTACTTTCAAAAAAACGGATTCACCATTCTTAAAAGAGCGCAAGTATTGGGAGAAATTACCCGTAGCGCCCGCGGACTGTGTGTTGCCGGAACGCATGGTAAAACGACAATTTCAAGTATGATCGCCCACATTCTGAAACAATCGTCGATAGATTGCAATGCGTTTTTGGGCGGAATCTTGAAAAATTACGACAGTAATCTGCTGGTATCCGACAAGAGCGACTTGACGGTTATCGAAGCCGACGAATATGATCGTTCGTTCCATTGGCTCGCGCCTTACATGGCGGTAATCACTTCGGTAGCGCCCGATCATTTGGATATTTATAAAACAGAAAGCGCCTACAAGGAGAGCTTCAATCATTTTGCCTCTTTGATTCGTGAAAACGGCGTTTTATTGATGGAAACGGGTGTAAATATCGAACCGAAATTGAAAAAAGGCGTGCGATTGTATCGCTATGGAATTGACAATGGCGACTTTCATGCAAAAAATATCCGGATAGGGAACGGTAGTATTATTTTCGATTTTGTTATTCTCGAACGAATTATCCCCGATATTCAATTGGGCGTTCCAGTTAAGATTAATATTCTGAATGGAATAGCCGCTTTGGCAATCGCTTGTTTGAATGGAGTTACCGACAATGACCTGCGGAATGGGATGGCTTCTTTCCAAGGAGCCAGGCGGCGTTTCGATTTTCATATCAAACGCGATGATTGTGTGCTGATAGACGATTATGCGCATCATCCGGAAGAATTAGCTGCAAGTATTTCGTCCGTCAAAGAATTGTATCCCGATAAAAAACTTACGGTAGTTTTTCAACCGCATTTATATACCCGCACCCATGATTTTTACAGGGAATTTGCTAAATCGCTTTCAGTAGCCGATGAAGTCATTTTAATTCCGATCTATCCGGCTCGCGAAAAGCCTATTCCGGGAGTATCTTCCGAATTGATTCTTGATCTTGTGACTGCACCTGAAAAAAGTTTATATTCGAAAAAAGGATTGCTGGAAGCGATGCGTAATGAAAAACGAGAAGTTGTATTGGTTGCCGGTGCAGGCGACATCGAACTTTTAGTTGAACCTATAAAAGAAATTTTAGATGTTTAAAAAAATACTACTTATTTCGATTGCTGTACTGTTATTGGCATATCTGTCGTTTGCCTTGTTTTACGCAAATTCACAGGCAAAGAATAATTCAATTATTTGCAAGGATTTACGGATAGAGGTAATTGATACGTTGGATCGACGCTATTTGACAGACAACGATATCATAAGCAGTATTGCGCAAGCCGGATTATCGCCGGTAGGGAAAAAATTGGCGACCATAAGTACGGCGGCTATTGAAAACAAGTTGAAAGAAAACCGGTTATTTAAACAGGTTGAATGTTACAAAACAATTGACGGAACAGTGAGAATTAAGATTTATCAACGAGTGCCTTTCTTGCGTGTTTTTTCGACAAATGAAAGTTATTATATTGACAATGAAGGGGAAAAAATGCCCGTCCCCAATAATTTCGCTGCGTATGTTCCCGTTGCAAGTGGATTTATTGAAGACGATTATGCAAAAACACAATTGTATAAATTTACGCTGTTTCTGCAACAAGATAAATTCTGGAATTCGCAGATAAAACAAATATACGTTGCTCCAAACGGCGACGTTGAATTAACGCCTTCCGTAGGTAATCAGCAAATTATTTTAGGTAACCTGGATAATTATAAAGAAAACCTGGAAAAATTACGCCTTTTTTACGAAAAAGGGATGAGTAAAGTGGGATGGAACAAATATTCAATTATAAATTTGAAATATAAAAACCAAGTGGTTTGCACAAAAATAGACCCCCCAGTCCCTTAAAAGGGAAGTAATAAGTCTCTTTAGGAGATTTAGGGGTACAAAAAAAGAAAAAGAAAATTAAAATTTAAAAATAGGAGGAAATATGGGACAAACTATTGCAGCATTAGATTTAGGTACTTCCAAATCGATAGCTTTCGTCGCTCAAAAAGATTATTTGGGTAAAATTTCAGTTTTGCGTACCGAAGTTCTTTCTTCGAAAGGTGTAATTCGGAGAGGTCGAATATATAATTTGGATGAAACGTCTAATATTGTTTCCCAGCTTATGGGAAAATTGAACAGTAATCCTGCCGACTTGCAGGTAGAAAAAATCTATGTAGGAATTGGCGGACAGACACTTCAAACAAAATTATTTACTTCAAAAAAAATAACTGTTGACGGAACAATTAGTCAGCAATTATTAGATTCCTTAAGAGAAGAAGCCATCAGTTATAAACCCGGATTAAAAGAAAATTTAGGTATCTATTCCTGTGAATATTATGCCGACGGGCATCCGGTATCTAACCCTAAAGGAACAATGGCTTCAGTCATTGAAGCGCGGTTTCAGTTAATAGTGGGAGATCCTTGTCTGAGATTAAACTTAGAAAAAGTATTTAAAGATAAAAAAGTTTCTATTGCCGGTTATTTTATTTCACCTTTAGCAACAGCAGAAGCCGTACTGTCTCCGGAAGAAAAAGAATCAGGCTGCGCATTGGTCGAATTGGGAGAAGGAGTTACTTATGTCTCGATTTATAAAAATAAAGCGCTGAAATATATGGTAACGATTCCTTTGGGAGGATTGGCTATTACAAAAGATATTCGCATTCTGAATATTTCGGAAAGTGAAGCTGAAGAATTGAAAAAAAACCATGGTAGCGCACTCTCGAATCCGGAAGATAACAGAGAGGCGCCTGTGAACGAGGAACAAAATTCGTCGAAAAAAATAGAACTACGCAGGCTGAACCAGATCATTGAAGGCCGTGTAAACGAAATTGTCGGAAATATATGGAATCAAATTCAAATATCGGGATATTCTCAAGCGATTGATGCGGGAATCATAATCACCGGCGGAGGCGCTTTACTTCAAGATTTTCCTCAATATATCAAGAATATGACAGGGAAAGAAGTTCGCTTGGCAAAAGTAAAAGTTTGGGAAAATGGAAAAGAAATTTATCTTTCGCCTGCTAATTCCTGCGTAGCGGGGTTGGTAATTTTAGGAAAAGAAAACTGGGTGAAAGGAACGTTGACTAAGGAGCAAGTGCAATCAGGTTCTCTTTTTGGAATAGGAGAAATCGATGAGGTAGATAAAAAGGATGGAAAAAAGAATGGAAAAAAGAAAGAAAAAGATAAGGAAAACCCCGACCCCATCAATCCCATAGAAAATTGGTGGAAGAAGGTCAAAGGAGTCCTTGAAAATAGCGGCGAAATCGTATTCGAGGATGATATGTATGATAACAATAAAAACAATAATACAGCTAACAAACAATAAATTATGGAAGACTTAATAAAATTCGACTTTCCGACTAAATCGCCTGCAATCTTAAAAGTAGTGGGAGTCGGCGGCGGCGGCGGTAACGCCATAACGCAAATGTACAACGAAGGCATCAAGGATGTTTCTTTTGTTCTGTGTAATACCGATAGACAGGCGTTGATGGAGAGTCCGGTTCCAAACAAAGTACAATTAGGTCCCGGTCTCGGCGCAGGCGGAGACCCTGAAAAAGCAAGGGGATATGCCGAAGAAAGCATCGATGCTATCAAAAAAATGCTGTCGGATGAAACCGAGATGGTGTTTATAACAGCCGGAATGGGCGGCGGCACCGGCACCGGAGCTTCGCCGATTATAGCAAGAGTGGCAAGAGAACTTGATATACTTACGATTGGGATTATGACGATCCCCTTTATTTTTGAAGGAACTTTCAAGATTATCCAAGCCTTAAAAGGGGTGGAAAAAATCAAACAAAACGTAGACGCTTTATTGGTTATTAATAATGAAAGGTTGCGCGATATTTATTCCAATCTGTCGCTGCCGGATGCATTTAAAAAAGCCGACGACACTCTGGAGATTGCCGTCCGAAGCATTTCGGAAATAATAACTATTCCCGGATACATCAATCTGGACTTTTCCGATGTAAGAAAAATACTGAAAGACGGAGGGGTCGCCATCATGAGCAGAGGAATGGGAAAAGGGGAAAATCGTGTTTCTCAAGCGATAGAAAATGCGCTGAATTCGCCTTTACTCAATAATAATGACGTTTTTAAAGCAAAAAAGATTTTATTAAATATCACATTTGGTTCCCTTCAACCCATGTTGATGGAAGAATTTAATGAAGTTCACGATTTCATGGCAAAATTCAATCCCACAATCGAAGTGATTTGGGGAACCGGCTTGGACGAAAGCTTGAAAGACGAAATAAAAATTGTTGTTTTAGCATCCGGATTCGGTATTGAAAACACTATTTCGATAGAGGAAATAAATAAAAGAAAACGGATACTCAGCGATAAGGAACTATTGGAACTGAGAGCGGAAGAGGAAAAAGAAAAAGCTGAAAAAGAAAAACAGTCGAAATTATTAGAACAATACTACAAAAAAGAAGACTTGCGTCAAATTGGGCAACGCACCAAACCGCAGCCTTTCATTTTTACATTAGACAATATTGACGATAACGATACAATTGAGGCGGTAATTAATAATCCGGCATATAACCGGAGCCCGCGCGTGTTCGACATTGCAAAAAAAACGGAAGTACAAAAAATGCCGGAAGAAGAGTCGACAGTGTAATCAATCCAGCTTGAGAACAGCCAAGAAGGCTTTTTGAGGCACTTCAACGCTACCGATTTGTTTCATTCGCTTTTTGCCTTCTTTCTGTTTTTCAAGCAGCTTCCTTTTACGGGAAATGTCTCCTCCGTAACATTTGGCTGTGACGTCTTTACGAACGGCTTTAATAGTTTCGCGAGCAATTATTTTTGCCCCGATAGCCGCTTGAACGGCTACATCAAATTGTTGACGGGGAATCAGTTCTTTCAATTTTTCGCACATCCGCCGGCCAAAAGTAGCCGCATTATCGAAATGGGTTAAAGTCGATAGCGCATCGACCTGCTCTCCATTCAAAAGTATATCTAATTTAACCAACTTGGACGGGCGATAATCATGCATGTGGTAATCGAAAGAAGCGTATCCTTTGGAAATGCTTTTCAGCTTATCGTAAAAATCTATCACAATTTCACCTAAAGGTAAATCGTATATTATTTCAATTCGATCTCCGGAAATATAATCCTGTCGAACCAAAGTTCCACGTTTTCCCAAACAAAGCGTCATAATTGGTCCGATATAAGTCGTGTTGGTGATAACCGACGCTCGGATAAAAGGTTCTTCAATATGATCGATTAAAGTGGGATCGGGTAATCCGGCCGGATTATGCACGTCTATACAATTTTCCTGTTTGTCATATACTTTATACGACACGTTGGGAACCGTAGTGATTACATCCATATTAAATTCCCTGTCAAGTCGTTCCTGTATAATTTCCATGTGAAGCAGCCCTAAAAATCCGCACCGGAAACCAAATCCGAGGGCAACCGATGATTCCGGCTGAAAAGTCAGCGAAGCATCATTCAGTTGCAATTTTTCGAGCGATGAACGTAAATTTTCAAAATCTTCACTGTCGATCGGATATACTCCGGCAAACACCATGGGTTTCACTTCTTCAAAACCTGCGATGGCTTTGCCGCACGGACGTTTAATATGGGTGATCGTATCGCCGACTTTTACTTCTTTCGACGCCTTAATGCCTGAAATGATGTAACCGACGTCGCCGCACCGGACTTCTTCTCGAGGAGACATATCCAATTTCAGTATTCCTACTTCATCAGCCTCATATTCTTTTCCGGTAGCAACAAATTTTACCAAGTCGCCTTTCCGAATCGTGCCGTTTACAATTTTATAATAAGCAATGATTCCACGGAAAGCATTGAAAACCGAATCAAAAATTAACGCTTGCAAGGGAGCGTCAGGATCTCCTTCGGGCGCTGGAACCCGTTCGACAATAGCGTCTAAAAGGGCATACACCCCTTCGCCTGTTTTTCCGCTGGCGCGAAGAATATCTTTCCGGTCGCAACCCAATAATTCAACAATCTGGTCTTCTACTTCTTCGGTCATCGCAGCCGGCAGATCAATTTTATTAACTACCGGAATAACCTCCAAATCATGTTCCAGAGCCATATACAAATTAGAAATTGTTTGCGCCTGTATCCCCTGGGCAGCGTCGACAATCAGCAGCGCGCCTTCGCAGGCGGCAATGGATCGGGATACTTCATAAGAAAAATCAACATGCCCCGGCGTATCTATCAAATTTAAAATATATTCTTCGCCTTGATAATTGTACTGCATTTGAATGGCATGACTCTTAATGGTAATTCCTCGCTCACGCTCTAAATCCATATTGTCGAGAATCTGCGCTTGCATTTCTTTACCTTCTACGGTTTGAGTATACTCTAATAAACGATCGGCCAAAGTGCTTTTACCGTGGTCGATATGCGCTATAATACAAAAGTTCCGGATTTTATTCATCTACAATAACGGATTGCTATTCTAAGCGCAAAGATACTCATTATCTTTTAAAAACAAAAAGGACCACTTCGCAATGGACCTTTTTATTTAGTTTTAATAGGCATTAGTCGTTTAAGGCAAAAAGATTGTTTTAGGTTATCGACTACAAAGAAATAAGTTTTTTTTCACATTTCCAAATAAAAAATATAGTTATATAACATATTTTTTAATTTTTTTAATTTTTTTTCACAATAAACGTACCTATCTATTTGATTTACAAATAAAACAATTTTTTACTTATTACAAAAATATTTTTAAATTATTTTAATAATATGGCTAATTTTTCTTTTAATGTGTCCATATCCAAGCCTCTTCCAATAATATTTCCTTCGGGATTAATTAAAACGGTAAGTGGAATTGCTTGCACGGCGTACAGTTTCACCCCTTGAGAATTCCAAAAATCACAATCGGACATCTGGGGCCAGGTAATATTCAAATCGGTTATTCCTTTTACCCAAGCATCGCTGTTTTTATCCAGCGAATACCCTACAATTTCAAAATTCTTATCCTTATTGGCGGCATACAACTCCACCAATGACGGCATTTCCTTCCGGCAATCGGGGCACCAGGAAGCCCAAAAGTTCAATAGCACGTATTTCCCCTTTCCAACATAATTTGCCAACTCGATAGCATTTCCTTGCGGATCTTTAGAAACAATATTGGTATAGGGATTACCCGGAAGGGAAATTTTCATACGAAGCAACCGGTCAACCGCATTTTTATAGGCGTCCGTTTCTTTAAAAGCAGTATCGGCAACCGCCTGTATAACCATATCTAACTGACTGGCATTTAGACGACGCGTCCACCGGCTTTCAGAAAATATATTCTGGGCAAAAGCGGTATTGATGTTATTTTTATAAAAATCGGCATAAACAGCTTTGGCTTTTTCGAATAAAGAATCCGATTCATTATCATAAGCCGTTTGCTCTTCAGGGGTTAACGTCCTTGTGCTTGTTTCTTTTTCATACTTGTCGGAAAGTGCGTTATAGGCGTCTTCCGCCGTTTTGCAATCTTGAAAATCCTTTTCCGGATTTCTGGTTTTACAAGCCGAACAGAATAAAACCAAACAAAGTAAACACAATAAATTTTTCATACGTTAATCAATTATTTTATTTTTTAGCAAAATTACATGAAAATTTGAGAATTTCCAAGCGAGTAAAATAAAAATCAAGACCACTCTCGTCGGACTTACTACCGTACTCGAAGTACACTGCTATCTTTGTAGCTTAAATTTTATAATTG
>Ga0123354_10000906_pt1 | contig 33215 bp, 21 predicted proteins | sample TergutLab28metaG_2_FD_97872 | JGI IMG/M metagenome (GOLD analysis project Ga0123354, IMG submission 97872) | Labiotermes labralis P4 segment gut microbial communities from Petit-Saut dam, French Guiana - Lab288 P4 | ecosystem: Host-associated > Arthropoda: Insects > Digestive system > Gut ... | reverse complement strand
GTTTTTGATCCGCGTTCAGGCATTTCGGGACCCAGTTCGCGGAGAGCTTCCGCATGTCCAAATCTTCAGGAATGATGGACCCAACCCGCTCACGTGAGATGCCTAGTTACTCAGCTATTGATTTAGCCGAAATTCGAAGGTCTTCCAAGATTAGCTCGTGAATCTGGTCAATAATCTCCGGGGTAGTCACTGTTTTGGGTCGTCCAGGACGAGACGCATTACAGGTGGAAAAATCAACACGTTTAAACTGGGTCACCCACTTTTTGACGGTGGCATACGATGGTGCATGTTCCCCTAATGTTTCTGTCAGAATGGCGTGAATTTCCTTTGGCGCCTTGCCTTGTGGGGGGGGGGGTAACTTGATGACAGCTCACGTCTCCATGTTGTTGAAATCGCGCGCTTCACCTGACATGCTTCCTTTCAGTCTCTGTAACAAGAAAAGACTTGCAATTCGGCACATGAACAAACCCCTCTTTCCAACGACACTATCGACTCCGTCCTAGACATCGAGAATTAGGTCGGGCTAAGGACTTATCAGTACCCTCTCGTACAGGTACTGTCTATTATTCACAAAATGGCAGGCTGTTAATGAGACGAGAAAATCAAAATGCTAGGACAGTACCTTATACGAGGGGCATGGAGGTATTGATACGTGGATTCTTAACCTCAGCATTAGAGGTGAGTGGTCGGCCTCACGTACCGGCCGATTTACCACCACGAAAAAAACCGCCGGTGCGGACTGAAGAGGAGCCTGGGTGGATCCCACAGCCTGTCTCGGCTTTTGGAAGAATGAAAACCTCTTGCCCTGCTGGGAATGGAACAACGATTTCACGGTCGTACAACTCGTAGCCTAGTTACTCTACCGTCTACGCTATCCCGGCTCCTAAAAAGTAACACTTCTTTACGTAAATGTTTAACTTATACTCGACAATTAACATAAATCCCACAACTATAAATCTAGAACGAACACCATTATTTGAAACCCGTTGTTTGTTACATACCTTTTGTTACCACTTTTAATATTTACAGCACTTGAACTGGAATTCTGTTACGTATTCTCAATTTTTTAGTTTAATTAGCTGAAATATTTCTTCCACTGACCCGTTAAAGACCACTATTAATATACATAATACATACAGGATGATTCAAAATTCGCGCAACGCAAGAATAGCTAATTTCTAATATGTCGATAGTTCTACGTGATTATTTCAAAATCACTACGTGAAAACACTGTGTTTTCAAATGCAGAATAGTGGTTACTAAATTACACTTACACAAACTCATTCTTATTTTGATGGCAGTCTTCCCGTTGTGCTTCAATAAATCAATAATAATATACATTTTACCGTCAAAGACAGCAATTTCATTGTACTCAACAACGTATGCTATATGTTTCGGTGTGTATGACCATCTTCAGGCAAATATGCCACATTTCACTTGGTTTTAAATTACGTACATTCATGCCTGAAGATGGTCGTACAGACCGAAACACGTAGCATGCACTGTTGAATAATGTTGTCTTTGATGGTAAAAATATATTACTATTGAAACTCATTCGTCCCGATTTGCTCGTGGGAAAGCTACTATGAAATATTCCCTGCGTAAACCTGTTTGTAGTCGAAAAGTTAGTTTATTGAAAATCGTATGTGAACGTCCAAACATCATTTCGAGAAAAATGGTAGGATTTGTACGGACTAAAAACTCAACAATTTCAAGATTAGTAACACATATGGCGAAGTAGGTAGCGACTATAAGAAATAGATCTGAATGACCGGTATTGCTAAACAAAGAAAACCCTAAAGATGTTGATAAACGCTTACTGCATTCGCGCAACAAATCTTAAGAAGACATGCACTGCAAACGGTATGTCGCATTCAAGCACGCAAAGGCCCTTAAGAATGCAGGCATACATCCTCGTCGTATTCAGATAATGCATGAAGTTAAAAAAAAAGATAACGCCGCCAGATTATTTTTTGTGGCCAATGTTACGAAGAAAAGTGTAGAAAAATAATCCTCACACACTGGAGGACCTCAAAGCCAGTATACAGAATGAAACTGATAACACATTCAGACACCACACGCGGTGTCAACGAATATGGTGAGGGGTGTTCGCCCATACATTCAAGAGGAAGGCCGACATTTTAACATTCATTATACTTTATGATTTTTTTGATGGCAAAATCTTCTCCTAGAGACGAATTTATAGAATATGATCACTAATGTCTGAAGTGGGAAATTTTTGAAGCACACTGTATAAAGACTCAGTTCCTACCTCGCAGGGAACAAAGTATGTTTCCTTTAGAAAGGCTAATCGTTTAATACTACATGCGAAAACAAACACTGTTTATTGTAAGAATAATATCAAACACAGAAATAAACTTAGTGGGCAGAATGCAGTTTCTTGTCACATTTTTAAAGGGTTAAATAATGCTTGGTGTATGACTGCTTACATAAAACACGGAATTTTTATCTTCTACACCAGAGGTATTAAACATAAAGCCTATTTTATATTTAACACTGGGGAAAATAGAAGTTTCTACACATGTGTTTTCGTCATCAGGCTGTCAATCGCGGACAACGCGAACACCTTACTAAATCAACTCACACATAGGCGAAAACCGTGAAACGATTTACCGATAATCAACATATTAAAGTAAAGCAGTCATTTTTATGGAACATTCATCGTTTTCCTGTCCCCCAGGCAAATACCGGGACACAAGACTCATCCTGAAGCAGGCCATGACTACTTCCTTCCATTGCCTTTCTAATTCATTATTATCTAATCATCCCACCATGCCCACAAATATCGACTTCATTCACGGGATTCGAACCCGCAATTACCTCGGTTCATACCCATTAAATAAACGTAAATAAGTCCTTTAATACATAAAATACTAAGGCCTTCGCTTCTCTCTTTATGAATATTAGCAAGTACCTCGGAACAGAAGCACTTAAATCTGTATTAGAGTGCTCACAATTGTCGAAGCTCTGTCCATTATGCAGCAGGATCACTTAGGTCATAATGTTAGTCTACACAGTTATAGTATAAATGCGGCTGTCCCTTCGGAACTCTCCAAGTTACCGAAGTTCGTACTTTCATTGAAGTTCGTTCTCAGTTACTTTTTGTTGAAATCTTAATAGGCGTTGCGCTAGTTAATAAACTAACAATAAACTGCATACACAAATTGTCACAAAAATATATATGCCAGGGGTGGCCAGCTAGACGAGCTTCGGGAGCCGCACGTTAACACACAACTTAGACAAGAGCCACGCATAAATAAAGTAGAATAAAATGTTTTTATTTATTTGATGACTTCTCATTTCTATTCATCAAAATACAACAGGTTAATTTCAATTAGCTATTAAGTCTTTTTCTTTAGGGAATATTTTAAAATGCCGTTAAATGCCAGCCTGGCGTGTATACAAACTACCAGAATATTATTTTTACAGGCAAACTGCGGGAGCAATGTTGTGGTCATGCCAGTACATGCGAATGTTCGGAGTACGTACATGATTATTATACCTAACATTACCGACATGAAACACGAACAAAGTGTTTATACGTTTATGTGACGATTACAAGTATGCATATATAATATATCCGCCAATTAAGTTAATTTCGCTCTCTTTCAGTCATTCTCTAGTGTGGCTTGCAATGCAGCAACGTTCGTTATACTACAAGTGCGACACAACTACATAACAAGTTGCCTACGAACGCGGCGTAATGTCCGGGCCAGTGGTTTTGTTATTAACATTTCGCAATTACACGTATGGGAGTGTTCCACACTTTCTGTTCTTTCTCTGCAGCGCATTTCCTACGACATTTGTATTAAGTGCAGAATATTATGTAACATACGATTCTAACAGACCAAGAAGTCACGTCTAGAGGAAAAGTGAATATGGGATCGTAATGTTTAACTGAAAAGCATACCCAAGAAACAGGAAACGAGGAAGAAGTCGGAGAAACACATGATAAAAAACGAAGTGTTCGCTTTCCTTATCATCTGGCTAAGTGTGCATATTCTGATTCCCCAAGTTGACACCACGTAATCTGGTAGATCGGTACCAACATTTCGGAGAATTATACTGCTTCCAACCTAAGCCTGAAGATGGACACGGTAAATATCATCTATCCCAGAGTATTTAAGGTTTCTGTCCCATTACGCCAAAACAAAACTTGTTCTGGAGATAAAAAAAAATCCCTGAATTTGCAAGTACACGATGTGGGAATATTCGAAGAAGGGATGTGACTGACTACACGGAAGAAAGTAGCTATAGAAACAAAATATATTTGATGTGTGATTTTTTAATTTATTTCCTGTTGTCAATATATTTATTTATTTATTTAAGTAAGCATATACAAATACAGATTTAAAAGAGTACCATTACTCGGGAGACATAGGATGTCCAGTAACAAATTTTTGTTTTAAACTAATCACTGAAAATCACAAATCACAATTTAGATATCAATGCCAAGCACGAAACTTTATACGCTATAAAAATGTTGAGTTTACTGACAGGTGAAGAAGTTACATATTTTGGCGAAAGTTTAATAAGAAAAAAGGAATCTGCCCGAGAATCCCAATTTCTATTATCCAGATAGTTTCCCAGCCTGCCTCATTTGCCACTGGCATAAATTCCTGATACAAACACTTCTACACTGCCTCTGTGCAGGGACTCCACCGAAACCTCGTCACCCTCAGAAGTCCTTCGTAACAAACTCGCCATTCGGTAAAAAAAATCGCGCGACATAACGCAGCATCGCGCGTTGCATGTTGCTAACCAGAACTGCCGACTTAAGCCTACCGTTTCCTGTGCGAATGCCATAGCGAGAACAATATCTGTACAGTATATTACAAAAGAATAAAAACTGAAAAAAATCTACCACCCCCAATCTTTCATTAAAATATTAATACTTGCACTTAACATTACGCGTATTATTTTTCGTGTATTTATATATTTCGTGTGTTCTAAATTTATATATTTTTTTTTATTTTGTGCTCCTTGTTTTACTTACTTACTCCATGGACCAGAGCCATTCTTGAGAAGCTAACCGCTTCTCAGCTAGTCAAAAAATTTCCCGCTTGTTATGGAAACTGAAGGTTCATTACCGCGTTTACAAGTGACAGCCACCTGTCCCTATCTTGAGCCAAATCAATCCAGTCCATGCCCCATCCCAACTACTGAAGATCCATCTTAATATTATATTCCCATCTACGCCTGGTTCTTCAAAGTGGTCCCTTTCCTCAGGTTCCCCACCAAAACCCTGTATGCATCTCTTCTCCCCCATACGTGCTATATGCTCCGCCCCTCACATTCTTCTCGATTTGATCAGTCGAAAAGTATTTAGTGAATAGTACAAAACATTAAGATCCTCATTTTGAAGTTTTCTCCACTACTCTGTTATTTTGTACCTCTTAGGTCCAAATATTCTCCTGAGCACCGTATTCTCAAACACCCTCAGTCTACATCCATCCCACAATGTGAATGACCAAGTTTCACACCCATATAAACAAGCAAACAAAATTATAGTCCTGTATATCTTAATCTGGGGACCGCGGTGGCACAGTGGTTAAGGCGCTGTGCCACAAATCGGAAGGTTGCTGGTTCGATTCCAGGTGATGTCATTGGAATTTTTCATTGACATAATCCTTCCGATCGCACTATGGCCCTGGGGTCGACTCTGCCTCTAACAGAAATGAGTATCAGGAGCATTTCCTGGGGGTAAAGGCGGCCGGTTCGTAATGCTGACAACATTGCCACCATCCTGTGCCATTGTCATGTAATCTGGGAACCTTAACTTCCTGGAACCCTCTGGGCCACTCCATGCCTGTAACGGGACCGCTTTACCTTTATATCTTAATCTGTATATTTTTGGGTAGCAAACAGGAAGACAAGGGATTATTCAATGAATGATAGCAAACATTCCCTAACTTTACTCTGATCTTAATTTATTCCTGAATAGAATTTTGGTCGAGACATGCCCATGTACTTAAGTTTCATCAGCATTTACTTTTAGTCCAGTCTCCTTACAAGTAACTACTACGTCTTACATTGTTCAGATTACCGACAAAGCTTGGTTTGTACCCCGTAACCACTGTATTTTGGCCTGATTCCTTTGATCCAAAAAAAAAAACTTCCTCATCAAACCATGGTTTATGCTACTTCATTTCTTACAGACCTAGACTCTCTTTAGCTGAGGCACTGATATTCTCTTTCACGTTTCCCAAATCCTATTTACGTCCTCGCCATCATTTAAGTTCTCAAAAGCTGCAAACCAGTTTGAGATCTTAATCTGATACTGTTTCCTAACCTCAGGCTCATTTAGCTTTCTGAGATTAAATCTCTCCACATCACACTTATGTGCTGCTAGTTTACGTACTGCCAATCTTTCCCTAACTATTGCAAACATCAGTTAGTCATAAGTATCTCAGTCAGCTCCTCTGAAAGATCGTACATCGAGCATACTCGAATGTCATCTCCTATCTATCAATATGTGATCGATCTAGTTGTGAGTCTTCCCATCGGCAGAGTTGCAGGGGTATTTATGAATGTTCCGGTGTGGGAACACGGTGCTCTTTACAACCAAATTTTTCATGCGGCAATGTTTACTATTCTAAACACCATTATCATTACTATCCTGATGCAGACTATCATTCCCAATTGTCTGTTTGAAAATATTATCTCTCCCCACTTTTGTATTAAAATCTCCTAAGAGAATTTTTATATGGTACTTACGAAAATGATCGAAAACCTGCTCTAATTCCTCATTAAATCTGTCTTTTGAACCATCACTTTTCTCCTCACTTGGTGCATGCAATTCAGCACAATGATATTGCATCAGCGACCTCTCAGAACTATATATGACATCCTGCCACTAATAAACTCTACTCTCTAAACAATAGGTGTGGGGTCAGTCTACAACTATAAAATTAAACTGCTGATACTATACTGTGGGGTATGTACAAAAAAATCCTGTTCCCAATCGATGATTTTTGTTTCCTGTTCCATAGAATATGTAAACCCCTGCTCTTACAGTGCCCATTTTTTCCCACCTAAACTCCTGTACATCCACTAATTCTAATTTATACCTTGCTGACTCCCTGAACACTGCTGTAAGCGATCTTTGTTACGTATCTGTAAACAACATCTGTACCTACAGTATACTGTGACAAATATTCTGGTTTACCTGTCTTCAAATCCTACGCATTGTCTACAGTTCGTATCCTTACTTATAATTGGGCCAACTATACGACGTAGTTCAGCAAAACGTTCCTTGCCCAACACATAAGGACTCGAAATTTTCTATCATCTTTTCACAGTTTCTAGCCAACAATAAAGGCTCTTCAATTACAATTACTTCTGGTGTACGGATGTAACCAGAACGCCCGTATTTTCTTATGGCTGATAAACCACATGACGTAATTTTTGCCTGAACACATTTCTAAATACCAACTAGAATCCAGTCCTCAATAGGTCGCATCAGTGCGCGAACATCAGTGAGTCTGGTTTCATACGACTGCCTTCATCCATAGGTTTCATGCGACCAGTTGCGTCAGTGGGGCAACAGCAAGTATCTAGGTTACTAAACACCTCTGCCTGCCATAAATCCAACCCCTCGTCCGTACCTCAGGGTTACGTGGAAATCCGTACCGTGGGTCACTGGGAGGTGGTAACAGGTGTGGAGGGTACTCCTGTAGAGGTTTACTATGACATATGCTGGCTAACGGGGCTATGGTGTACCCAAGCCAAGGTGGAAGGTATCGTGCTAAATTCTGCATGGCAATGGGGTAGTAACAGCAGTGTCGTAAACAATCCCGTTGGGAAACCACGCCGCACCCTATTGTATGTAGACCTTCCGTCCGCGTTGGGCTCCGTCGACGGTGACCATATGTTTTCGCCCTGTTGGTGGAACTTAACTGGGGACTCTGAGAGATATATGAATGAATAATTAAACTACTGGCTCTGGAAATGGCTCATCTGTCTCCATAGGGGCCCCCTTGGGGACCATGCACCGGGGCTCCTTTACCGGGGACTCTGAGGAAGGGGAGACTTTATCGGGAGACCTTGTTTGTGGGGGACATCGTGAGATATGTAAAAGAAAGCTCTGGAAACGAGCATCTCTCTCCATAGGGGCCTCGTTGGGGAACCTGCGGGAGGGGGGTTCAATTACTGGGGAATTTGTGAGACGGACGAACGAGGGCTCTGGAAATGGAGCATCTATCTCTAAGGGAGCTCTGCGAGAGGAACCTGGGGGGAGGGCTCCTTTACTGGGGACGCTGCAAGATATGGAAAGGAAGGCTTTGGAAACGGGTGTCTCCCTCCATAGGGCCCCGTTGGGTGACCATGCACGGGACGCTGCTTTATTGGGGACTTTGAGAGAAACGGGAGATTTTGTTGCATCAGGAGACCTTGTTTATTGAGGAATCCGAGAGATAAGTAAAGGACGACTCTGGAAACTGGGGGCTCTCTCCATAGGGGCCCACTTGGGAACTGGAGGGGAGCTCGCTGTACTAGGGACTTTGACAGGTAAAGGTAGGCTCTAGACACGATTCGTCTCTCTCTCTCTCTCTCTCTCTCTCTATGCGAGCTCAGCGAGGGGAACCTGCAGGGAGGGTCCTTTACGGGGGACCCTGAAGGATATATAACAGGAAAGCTCGGGAAACGGACATCTCTCTTCACAGGAGACCGGTCGGGGAGCCTGGAGGGTGGTTCGTTTACCGGGGACTTTGACAGGTACTAAAAGACCGCTCTGTAAACGAAGCGTCTCTCTCTATGGAAGCTCTGTGAAACCCGGAAGGAGGGATCCTTTATTGGGAACTCTGTAAGCTACGTAACACATGTCAAGGATGGCTCTTTCTCCTGACAGAGGTTCCGTGTGGGGAACCTGGAGGGAGCAGTCCTATAATGAGGACTCTGAGCTACATGTAATGGAAGACTCTGGAACTGGAGCATTTCTTTTATTGGTCTCCGTAAGGAGAACCTAAGGCACTTAGCAAGGGAGGGCTCGCCCATTATGTGTATTAGACTAGGCTACAGTCCTCTAACAGGATACAGTCCAGGGTTGTTACCAGCCTTCTTACTGGATATAACACCGTGAGAAGACATCTCTGCGTAACTGGGCTGATAGTCGCGTGTGTAGGAGGTGTGGGGCAGAGGAGGAAACAGGTCATGTTTTGTGTGAGTGTGAAGCCTTGGTAACACTCCGACCCACCTATTTCGGTTTCTTTGTCTTGAACCCTGACGATGTTAGAAGTCTAAGTCTAGAGGCAATCTGGAACTTTATTACAGGAACGAGGCTCCCATGACTTGGACAAGAGTTTAAGGGGAACAATAGCCTATCAAAAAGGCCTAGATGCATCGGAACCAAACTGGCTCGAACCCGTGTACTCTTCCATTCTATTCTATTCTATTCTACTCTATTCTATTCTGTTAAATGCCTCGCAACACGTGTTCTTTTGCACGAACAATTCAGCTACATGTCCAGTTGCCTGTGTCTGAATACACTTAGTCATTAGATCAACAATTACGTGTAAAGCCCACTCACCTTAATTAATAATACAGAATCACAATGCACTGACAGAATATATTTCGAGTGCGCTCGTTATTTCATACTGACCACTGAATTTCACTTCAGGTCTTACCAATTACAGTCAGGTGGTCCACATTCACTGCCTTCAAGTGAACACCACTCATTTTGTAGTAACTCTGGAGAAGGCTGCGTATATGTGTACAGTACAATACAAATACGCTCCAGTCGTGCATCACGTGCTGCCATGTCAGAATTCTTGCAGATCTAAACCCTGTGCCGTCAATCCTGACACGCAAAAAATCTGGCCAGATCACGAAACCATTCCTCTCCTGCCACAGTCCGATATTATTCCTTCGTGAATCTTCCACTGTGCTACTATTTAAATAACTACGTCACAATTAGAGTCCTAGGCCGTCAAGGGATGCCAAGGAAAGACAAGTTCAAATACTTTTCTAATTACATTTACAAATTTTAAAATGAGACGAGTTCTGAAGATGGAATAGTGACAATAACTTCTGCAGCCAGAAGAGTCTAAATACTACTACTACTACTAATAATAATAATAATAATAATAATAATACCGAATGGCTGAAAAACTATACAATCTAGACACATATTTTCTCCAGGTATACAATTGTAAATACCCTGCATAAAGTGTGACTTAATTCTTCCGGCCGCACTATGGCCCTGGAGTCGTCTAAGCCTCGTAAAGAAATAAGAACGAGGGGTATCTCCTGGAGGTAAAAGCGGCCGGTGAGTTGGGCTGACAACCTTCCCACCTTCATGTGCCGACTCTATAAATTCTGGAAGCCTCAACCTCCCGGAGCCCTAAGGGATTGCTTAACCCTCACCTTCACCTTTCAGCCTGCATGAGGGTGATAAATAATAATAATAATAATAATAACCATGACGAAAACTATGATCTTAGTACAAGTAGCCGCGACGACTAAGGGGGCCGCGCGGTGTTTGTCCTCTTGATCACCACCATGAATCCATCTCGTGACACGAAAATTTCTCCATGTTTTCTGTATTGCGTACGTATATTAAGAATCTGGGAAAGTTCAAGGTGCAAGAAGTCTCAGATATAGTTAGATAGAAGAACTGATATAGTAAAAGACAAAAAGAAGATAACACACGAAGGGGAACTATAGGAACAATAAGGCACAAGAAAGGAAAGAATCCAACAAACGAATGCTATCAGCACCTCACATAGCTGTAAGAACTGACACAAAACTGAAACACCAGGATGCGGGCCCTGGATTGATTCTATGGGCTTCTAGTATTATTCTCAGGACACATCTCCTAAGCTGCAAACGGTGCTCATATACCAGAAATACAGGAGCTGTTATCAGAATATCTCTCCCCGAGCAATATATTGATTGGTTTTCTTACTACTTCGCCACAGAATAATAAACCACCTCTACAGATGGTGTGCGTCTTAACGCAACTCCTTCCTCGTTTCAAAGTTCTCTTGTGTTTAACTTTCGTGTGCGATAAATGACAAATACATACAATGCGTGGTGCAAAACGCACTAATGCCTACTGAAGGTGGTTCATATGTCATTTAAACGTACTTAACTACAAAACGTTTCAGTCGATTACGTAACACTGTTTCGTATTCGAAAAGTCTTACGTTCAAATCTCGATAGGCCGTCAGTTTTCTTGCTTATCCTCAGTCCTTCTAGGCAACTGCCGGAATAGTACATCAGATCAGGTCATGAAGGTTTCCTTCCATATTCTCTAAACTCATTATTCACTAATCAAACAGCCATTCGACGCTACATAGTCTTCAGTTACGAACAGCATTATTAAATGACAAACAAAACAAGCTACGTATAATGAGATTACTATTTTTGGAAGTAACGCCGTGTTGTTTGGTAGGTAAAAACCAATGTTTAGGACAACGAAACGTTGGTACCTACCTACCACCTACATTGTGCCGCTCCTAGAAAACCACAACCTTAATATCCACAGCTGCGATAACCACTTAGGTCACAGAACTATATGACAGCGTTGAATGGAATACGAATTTAGATATTTTAAACAAATTTGTCTAATTTCAGAATACACTGCCACGAACAGAATGCAAAGTTCATCGTGAATGACAAACCGAAATGTCACTCTCGTAGCCTGTTTGCAGGCAGATAACTAGATACTGAAAAGAAGATGTAAAGAATCGAAATTGGTAACTCCAGAACGCTGGTGAAAAGCGTTGCATCATATGCTATACATCCAAAAGGCTACCTGGCAAGTTTATAGCAGTTATGCTATAAAAGGGTCAAACACAAGTGTTCGATTCAACACCATGGCATTAAAGAAGAAACCGAAGCTCATTACAGCCGGGCAACAGCACAGAAATGACGAATACTGGTTATTAGTTGTGTCATTTGGACAATGCTTTACAACACAAGATAACAGTCAACGGATGTTACTTATTTTCACAATTTGATAGAATATGTTTTAGCTTACAAAAGATCTCCCTTGAGTACAGCTGGACTCATAAAGAAGAGTTCTGCAGCTTATCGAAAGGTTTCCCGATTTCTACGAAACCCAGAGGTTCATTAACTTGTTCAAAGGACTCATCACTCAGCTCTGTCCTGCCCCAGATGATTCCAGTCATCAGGTCATATCTATTTCATGTGTACCAATATCATCACATGTACACGTAAGCTTAACAAGCGGTCCGTTCCACTAAAGCTCCCCGACTAGAACTTGCTATCCATTTCTCATCCATAACATGCATCTCATCTCTTTAAAAAATTCTGGCCCAACGTTTCGGTACCTTTTTTAGTCGATGTGCCCCTTAGACCTCAGACTGAAACTTCACGTACCCCTTGGACTGAGAGTGAGGCTTGATGTCCCCCTTTTCAACGGCAACTTAGCCTACTTGCTATCTCAGGCTACATATTATTGTGCAATAGGGCTATAAATAATGACATGCCGAGCCCTATTTCAAAAAATTTGCGTGCATTTATTCTGTTAACAGGAAAAGCTGTACAACATAAAATTATGACGACGGCGTTTGGACCTTCCGAACAAGTTTCACAATTTACGAAACAAGTACACATTATACATACATATACATATATTCCGCCTTTCAGAATCGTCGTGGCTGCCTGCTGTTACACTGTTCCAGTCTCAATACTAATCCCGTACACTGCATATAAGTAAACTCGGAATTGAAAGGCGAAACATTTTGTTTTCGCTATGAAACTCACTTTGGTCTAAAATATTGCATGATTTCAGAATGTGTGCGTTAGACCACAGTCCTGTAAAGTCAACAGCACTGATCTAAATCAACTCCTTTAGAGCTCACTGACCTCGATCACGACAGCCATTAAGCGTGTCATCTGTTCAGGAGCATTCTATAATGTGGCGGGTAAAGTACGGCCAGACGGGCGCAATGTTTCGTGAAATTCCTCCTCTTCGAGGCAGACGGAACTTTTGAACCTTACGGCTCGTTCATGTGTACGGTTAACAGAATCAGCTATATGGCAGCGCCTTCTAAGATACATTTGGCGTGGTTATGTGCAACAGGGTAATATCACAGTGGATAATGAGAAATTAAGTGGTCATGAAGAAATTTTTGTTCAACTGCACCTAGGCTACATACTGGATGACCACGGACTCGGGGTTCAATTCCCGGAAAATACACATGGTGTTCTCTTCTCCACAGTGTTAAGACCGGTTCTGAACCCACCCTCCCTCCTATACAATGGGTACTGGGAGGTAAATCGGCCGATGCATGAAGCTGACCACTCTTCTAGTGCCCAGGTAAAAAATCCCATTCTCCATGCGTCTTCATAGTGCAATGGGAGAAACTTTACGTCTTAAAGGTTATGTAACATCAAATGGTAAACAGAAGGATGAGTAAACCCACGAGAAACCTGTAATGATATATCATCACCACGCCGAGATTCAAACCTGAAGACCCCAAGTCCCCCCCCCCTCCAATATAAAATCAGAGTGCTTAGCCATTCAACCGACTTGTCGGCGCATAGTTGCAGGTTTGTAGGATAAAATACTGACAGTTACTGTATTGGCATTCTTCGAAAGATAGAGAAAATCCATTAGGGTCTCAAGATGTCAATCCCATGTCACGACTCCAAACAGATCATCCCGCAGATGCGAATACGAAGTGTTACCGATGTGCGAACCTGCTAGGCTATTATCGGGGTGCTGATAAGTCCTTAGCCCGACCAGGAGGGAAACAAGCTGCGCCTGTCGAAAGTGTGATGGGCAGAGGAATGGATTGATTTGGCTAGGGTAGGGACAGGTTGTGGACTCTTGTGAGTGTGGTAATGAACTTCCAAGTTCCATAAAATGCGAGGAATGTAGCTTGTTTCCTTTCTGGTCGGGCTAAGGATTTAAGCACCCCTGTAGATCAGACGTGACATTCGACAACAGCTGCTAGCACAACAAATTTTGACTTAAGCCCTAAAATGCCGGGATTTTGGCTGTATAAAAAATGTAATAAAACAACTTAGTATCTGAGAGTCCCCTTAGAACGTACTTGGAATCATAAATCACGATAAAGAAAAAACCGGAAGTTGCTTGACCGAAGAGAAGATAGCCCCAAGCAATACACGGAATCTTAAGACAATAAGATAGTAAACTAGTGCCTGAGTAAGCATGAACGTTAAGTAGATTAATCAGTAACATATGTATAAGCACTGACGGTTGTGGGAATGGCGAGACGTAACAGAAATTCGACAAATTACAAAGATATCCTACAAACACAAGGCCTATGTCAGAATACTGCAGCTCCAGGCGCTTCCTGATTCAATTATGGATATAAACTTTAAACTTCTTCACCGGCACGACAGTTCGCTCAGGTCTCCATATTTCTCTGCTACAAAAATTTCCAAACACGAGCAGTAGGACTCCGCTGGAGGATCAAATCATCAGAAAAAAACATGAGCTACCAAACATCAATGCACTCTGCGAGATTCGAACATACAATCCGTGTGTCTGAGTGCGCCTTAGTCCGTCTAGATTGGCACTTTCGCTAATATTATAAACATTCTTTGGCCACTTATTTGCAGAGTCGGTATGATCATCTTGACAATGGAAACCGCTACATTTGCTAGTTCTGAACTTCCTACCTGCTACTCAAGGAACAAGCAGGAGAAGCGGCAGGAGAAATAAAGAAATGAAGGAAAAAGAGAATTTGTTTTCTGAACGTCAGAAAGTAATTTTTCGCGCCTACAGTCATATCTGATTGGTTTAAAATGTTTTTAAAAACTGAAACACTGTTGTGACCTCGTTCTCAGTTCAAAAGCGCCACCCAGCACAGACAACTCACAAGTACGTAACCGGTATGAACGCTCCTTCGTCAATTCAATATCAGTATGTCACTTCAAACTCGGAGGTGGAGTTCAAAATACGACGTGTACGTTATAGAATGAGGGTCACTCATGTGTCAATTTTTCATTAGAGGAACTTATTTAAGCGAATGCAAAGTAAACCAACAACGCTATGAGTGGCAACTTTAGAAGACTAAAGAATGGAAAATCTAAACAGGATATTATATGAACGAAAAATACTTGAATAAATAATTCTTTTATTCAGGAAGCCAAGGACGACCCTCCAAAGCCTTCTCGATAGTTAATGGGACCGGAACAGGTCACGAGGCCTAAAACCCTGCAAGCTATATGATGATGGCGATGATTATAATTATGAAGATGATGCAGTAATGAGTTACGTGACAGTAAACGTGTGGATAAATTCACGATCAAGTCTACGGGTCAGTCTTTCAGAAGTTAACAGGTGCTCAGATTGTCCAGAAATTCCCAAAACGTAAGGAATCCGAAGGTCCATTACCGCGTTAACAACAGCCAGCCATGAGTCCATATTCTGAACCAAACTAATCCAGTCACCATCCTCCCATACCATCTCTTTAATAACGGTAAAAGTAAAGTTATCCTACATGTACGTCATAAGGTATATGGGAGACGATAAGGTACAGATTCGGGCATTCTCAATAGATGGAGTTTAGCTTATTCCTCTGAGAACCTTTTTTATGTAGAAACAGCTACACGTTTCAGTAGTTTACGACCATCATCAGGCCATCAATACATTTTAAAACAAGGTAAAATGCAATTACACCACCGGGAATCGAATCTGCGACCTTCCGGCTTTTAGCGCATTGCCTCGACAAATTTCGCCAAAGTGTATAAGTAAAACCACTTAATGTTACAGTGAATATCTCAAGCGCTTGAAAAAAATCACCCTAACTTTAAGTGTTTTTACTTACGCAGGTTGGGCAATTGTTATATTTTATTAGTATTCTCATAAAGAACCCTGATGATGATTGTGAACATGTATGTACGTAACATGTAAATGAAAAAGCATGTTTTATCAGTGTGCAAGTGTTGGTTTACTACATAAGTGTAAAATAATCAGACATTTAGGCATATTTGAACTAAACCATGCGATACAGCATACACAAACAACACGTGAAAGAGAAAAGTCTGATTACCTGCATGTTTCGGTTTATGATACACCAACATGAGGGGGCTTCCATGATAATAGTTCAAGCTATTTATACATTTTATACACTTACATATCCACTCGAATACCCTAGAAAATTTTGAATAAGCCATACACAGACAAACAGGCAAGAGTTCGTACTTCATGATAACTTCAAGCACTCTATGAAATAAGGCACAGACACGGACTTTAAAAACCATGACCTGCATTCAAATGATTGGCACTGTATCTCTTTACTTAAAGCTGAACCGGATCAACTGTTACAGCGTTAGGCGTAAATGGGGTGACTATGACATATACTACGCACCTCCTGATCTACGCGGATGTAGGGCACGTCTCTTTTCTGCAAACTGAGGACCGAAGCTCAAGAATCCGCCCACTTTCCCATTTCTTTTATTTATCTGTAGTACGAACTTTCATAACTCTATTTCTCTCCGTCAGTAAGATTACACAACTGCTTTCATATGATTAGGACACTGAACAGAAACAGCAAGAACCCCTTCGAGGTTCGGCTTTTCATTGAAAACCGTAGGGAATACTTAGCTTATATATATATATATATATATATATATATATATATAGTTGCAACAAATTTAGTATATTTAACCACAGAACTACATGAAACGACGTCCTTCTGGAAAAGTCCATAGTCGCTAAGATGGTCAACATATTCCTCGCCTTCCATGGTACATGCGTGCCACTGGATCTTACCCTGGACAAGTTGCATTCAGTCCATACGATCACACATTTTTGTTTCAGTCACACACTAATGTTTCAAATAAATTTCCCATTACTCTCTCATTCATGCCTAGGTGCCCAATGTCTCTCTCTCTCTTCTTCTTCTTCTTCTTCTTCTTCTTCTCACATTACGTTGCGTCACATACCAGCAGAGTGAAATCCAACATATTTTCATCAAGTTTTCAGGCTCAATTTGTTTCGTAAATATTCCTCTCCCTATGCGTGCTACGTGTTTCGCCCATCTTACACTCCTTGATTTGAACACCACAATAATACGTGGTGACTACAAATTACGACGCCCCTTAATATACTATTTTCTTCACACTCCTGTTACTCTTTCTTAGGCCAAAAAATTCCCCTCAACATCCTACATCGACGTTTATTCATTAGTATGAGACATCTGCTCTCACATCCGTACAAATCGATAAAATTAATAATACTGCCTCCTGGGACGTGAAGCCGTGTAGCCTGATAGGAATTCAACGCAGTTTCGGTGGAACCTATTGCATCCATCTTCAGAGTAGGACCTTAACATGCAGACAACTGCAATCTCCGAAACGTCGTAAAGTTCTATCACACCACACAATGTCAGGTCCCGACAATTGCCATCGTCATGAGAAACTCTAAGCACAAACAGATAAAACTGAATTTTACATATTTTAATCGGTACGCTCGTATATCATGCGACATGGTACAACACAACATTCTGAACTGAATTTTAACAAAGGATTCTCGGAATTTAATTTATCCTTAATTTCCTTGTCCTCACATTTCCTTTCTGTACAGTGTACTTATTTGAACTCAACCCCATGCCATTACTTAGCAACATAGACATTCTTTTGGTTCTTACCCCGATCAACTGAACCAACAACGACTCCAGAAACAATCTCATCCCAGTCGAGAAATTCAAATCAGTCAAAAGTTGGGAGTCGTTCTTCCTTCTGTAGTAGAATATGGACGAAGATACCTCAAACTGCCTACGAACCACGCCATAATGTTTGGGTGGGTGTAGGTAATACTCTACGTACTCTTAACCTTGGAACTATACGTAGGTAGAAATTGAAATGCTGGCATAATCAATGACAGTTAACTCTAAATTAGATGGACTGGTTGATGCGTTTCGACTTTTGTCTCATCTACAAAAATCAGTCCTTGACCTTCATACACCTGACAGCTACAAATCTTGTACAACACATTATTGTGAAATTGAAGCAAAGTCAACAACGCTGAAGACATTTAGACAGCGTAATATCACACAAACATCGCAGACGTAAGCAAAATAATGCATTATGGATCAGCCCAATTTGACGTTTGACACTTCCGTCTGAGTACGCACTATCACAAAAAAAACCTTTCCTTACACTCATTGCGTAATCAATACAGTGACCAGGCTAAGGGCTGGATAATCCGGGGTTCGAATCCCGGCAGCAGCAAGACACTTTTCACTTTTCTAGCAGCCCAAACCAGCCTAGCCTCTTGTTCAATGAGTACCGGGGCTCCTCCGGGAGTAAAGCTGACCATCGCCTCCGTTTAGAGCCGAAGCGAAAAATGAGCGGAGCCATACCTCCTCTCCCCCCGTACATGCCTTCATGGCATGTACCGGGTCAACTTTACCGTATAGTCAGTAACATACCGCTTCAATATAGCCAGGTATGCCAAATTATAGTAATTACCATACTTGCGCCGTAATTCTGCATGCAGACATGTCTTTCGCCAACTGCCAGTTTCAAGAAAGAGCAAATGTAACAAGATCTGAGGTTTGCACGCGGGTGAAGATTGTGTTGGCTTCTGGGTTATGGCATCGAGTACAGACACCTCCAGCCTTACGCAGCAGTTACGTTCGGAAGGTTCAGGACAAGTCACACAAATCGTCAACTACATACGTAGGATACACACACGGGGGTCCAACTGAAAACCGAACTCCTACACCCTGGTACCTGGTCGGACGCAGCATGACCGCCTTACCTCCTGAGTCAGCGCCCAGCAGTATGATTTCGCATCCTTAATCTTTTTGTGCTTTCACTCCCGCAACGAAAATTCGTCGCGCTCTTAAAAAATGATATTACAACTTTTTTACGTTTTTAAAAATGTCGTGTCTGAAACTGCGTTAAATCGGGGGAGTATCTGTTGTCTGTAGCGTGGTATGTGGGTGCCAGTGTTCCGGAGAAATATGCTACCTCCGTCTTCACTGTACAGTGGTGCAGGATACACTTCCGGCTTTGGAAGTGACATAACTATTGCACAAATTGAACAGTGTCTTTTCAAGCACGAGAATAGGCAGTATGCACAAAGGGATTACACATACACATATCACTTCTTAACAATAATGGCCTCCGAATGCGCACCCTCCTTGCAATACACTGCCATATTCTCACTGTAAAGTTACACGACACTCTCCTCAGAAATGCTACCGTTACAGCAGCTCTCTCAGTCCAATGCAGGCTTACAACTCTTCAGTGGTGTGAACAGCATGTGCAAACACCTTCTCACTATGATATACCCATAGGTAGGAGTCTGGAGTCGTTTGTTCCGGCGACGGCGGGGGCCATTACATGTTACCAAATTGACATACGTGATTAGGAAATAACATTATCACCCTTCGTCAACTGCTGTACAACTTGCATTTTGTAAGGGTTGACGTTTAAGTCAGGGGGGAGAATTTTGGGCAAGCTTCCACACGACATAAACAGTACAAGAGCAAGTCGTCTTGCGGAAAACATGGAATTATGTCCAGGGCAGTTCTCCTGTGCTCCACGGTTTCAGGCCTTATAACTGTCCCTCTTCTTCCAGGCTTCTTCTTGTACAAAGCCTGTTTCGTGCCAATGATTCACCCACACCGGAATTTATTACCTGCTGGCACTTGCCCTCTGCTGCGGTTTCCTTCTCACTCCCAAAAGCACGCAGCATATTCACTATACAATTGGTTTTTACAAGCACTCAACAGCGAATACACGTTGCCTAATCGGTTACCGCTCCATTTCGTACTAAATCCAAGAGCATTCTACACACAATCGTACCTCAGTTCTACTCACGATGCCAATTACATACCCAACGTTGCCAACTTAAAACCATCAGTTCATTCTGGACCACCCTGTGTAAGTTTCTGAAGACAGGAACAGATATTTCCCCGAAAGTTTAGTAACCACCTACCAGGCTACACTGTCATAACCAAGAAGGCGAAATCAAAATAAATCATAATTAGCCGATCCATATTAATGGATTGGTGGAAACGTCAAAACTTCATAAACACGATGTAGAAACTTGAACTCAATGGGGTTCTTTCTATGCAAACTTGTCAAAAAATTTGTTTCATATCAGAAATGAAAACAAGTCAACGACTAGAACAATGACGTCGCGTCTCACATGTTACGTCTGTCCGGTCACACAGCTAGCAGCCACACTGCGATGTTACAGCCACTGAAACTTGGCAGGTTTTTGTGTGGTTTATGTAAGGGCACTGTGAATAGCTCAAATAATGTTGGGTCGAGCTGTTGAGGAGTTGGGAAACGATGTGAAGGAAGAGGAGGTGGCCTAATTTGGGGTATTATACCTATACGGACTTGCCTGAAGGAACCGACCACGACCACGAAAGACGTGAATCAAGACAGATCTTTGGGACCAGATACAAACCCGGACCTCCCGAATACGAAACAGGACCGCGATATTTGGTGGCACCATCGGTTAGTCATTGTAACTAATGGAAGGTTAACAAGTTACGGCACCAAAAAAGAAAACCAGCTTCTGAAATTAATTCTGATATTCTGTTGCCATGTCTATAACAAAAAAAGTTGCATTATGTCACATTTCCGCGTTACACGCATTGAATTCTGAACTAAATTGCGCGTTTTATCACTTCTGTGTGTATGGAATTAGTGTCATTGTAGCTTTTGCCAATCACAACTCAAGAATCCGATGTGTTAAAAGTGGAGAGAAGTGTACTGCCACTTAAATAACGCCATTATTTCAAACTACTTAATAACTGGTGTGAATTTTCCTATGTCTTCCATATAAAAGCAAAAACAGACGGTAACAAATTTAGGTTTTATAACTATCTGTCATTTTTGTCGTCAGCGCACCCGACCTTATGACAGCAGTTTCCAAGTTATCAAAAACACCAATAATCTGTTCCGCTAGCGACTTCACATAAAAGGAAGCCCGAAGCAGGCGTCGTAAGTCCTTCCCGGAACTATTTACGCAATTGAGCGTCCGTTTGGAGCCTTGTATGTACAGAGCTGCACAGTATTGGTGACAGCTACTCGCTATTGGGCAAAACGTCGCTCGCACCGAACTGTTGTCAGGAAGCCAGAGCGCCAGATCGCACTGGAATGTACCGCTACGTTATCGGTCTGCCATGTGAAGGAATGCATTTCCGGCCATAGACCTCGTGTGTCAGCGCACAAATCGAGAGAGAACCTTCCAGTAACCTCGTTTACAACCGAAGGGACAATAATACGTTACACCAGATTAGTGTTTGTTTTGGTGCTACAGTTTACACAAACGGAGCTTAATCTTCGTCCCATACGATATATCGCAGGGTTCTCTTACTTTAATTCTCTCAAAACCATATGCCCGGATTCTCTTGCCACAAATGTTTTCTGTTTACAAAGGATTGCTCATGGCTGTTCCTACACTTTCGAGGGTAGGATGCAGTAGTACAGTATGATGCAGGCAGTAATAAGAATACACACCCCGCGAACTTGGCATTCGACAGTGCGAGCAATTTGGACCGTCACACATCTGTTCCTTGCTTTTTTCCACTTGTTGTTGGTTTCTGTTTCACTTGAACATGTTCTTCAGTACTCACGAAATTTTTTGCTTGCGGTTACGAACGTCCACGGCTGAAAACACAGGTGATTCTTCGCAAATCAGTTGCATCTGGGAGTTACAAAAATTAGATCGAGGATGAGAATCGTAATTCATGAATGTAATCTGGCAACTTTCCAGAATATGCGACCCAAGAGGTAATGAAATCCATGGGACCATTCAAGACAAACATGAATGGCGTTGAGAGCCCTGCCATCATAACGATGCTGGCAAACATACGCGTATAAAGTGAGATTTGAACCCGAGTTAGAGCGGACAAACTGCCTGACGGCTAAGATCGAAGAACCGTCTTCTTAAAGTCGAAACGTGATTACTTTCATAAAATGAAGGTAACGAAAATGCACTGGCCAGTGTTTTATTTGCCAGCAGTCCGCGGAACAGCTACTGGTATACAAATTCCAGTTACCCCTATTGTACTTCCTACAAAGGTAAATGTTCCTATACTTCAACACAATGCCATAAAGATACTTGGAAGCAACGAAAGTAAAAACTCTTCTGATTCTTAACTTTGGGACTAGGTAGTGGCGACAGGTCAGCTTTGCGGTACGGCCATTTTACCCCACAGCAATACTTAATGTACACATTTTTCTCAGAGGCCTCATTAAGAAAGATAATTGCCAACAGGCACTCTCTTTTTTAGGTTATGCTTATAAGGTGTGTACTGAACGGACGCAACGACAGACTTCTGACTACTTGAAAGTTTAACACAACTTCGCCGAATGCGCAACTTTCAATTATTAACATGCATTCAATGTGAATACAACTGACTCCTCTTCGACCTTAAACCACCTAACGATGTTAATTACAGTCGGTTAGGTGCACTGGTAATAGTGATGATTAGATCTGTACACAATTAGTGGGAACCGGATTAGCTCAGTCAGTAAGTGAATAGCTGCAGACTGGACGACCGGGAAATCGTGGTTCGATTACCGCGAGGGGCAGAGAGTCCTATTATCTCCACAGCATTCAGGTTGCAGCCCACCCAACTCCAACCCGGCAACGCGGACTCTTTCCCAGAGTATAAATCGGACGGGGTGTGAAGATGACCAATCATCTCCACCTAATTCGGAGGTTAAGAACGTGTGAAGTTATACCTCCAATTCTACACAGTCCTCCATGATATTATGCTTAATTAAACAAGGGGATAATTGCCGTACTTAGTATATTACTCGTACAGTATCCAGTGAGGCAGAATGGGGACTGGTAGTCAGAACGCCCACTGTTGTTTTAGTGGTCCATAAATCAAAACAGGCTGGGAACCGCTGGTACTGGCTATTATTTCATGAGGGTAACATATCCAGGTACCTACAAGACACAAATATCCACCCATTCAAAAGTGTTTTCCTTCGACTTTTCAGTCTAATAAACAGTACCTTCTACTACGGGCTCTCATAACAGCTGACCTGCATTGGAATTTCGTCGCGCACTGTACCTGTTGCATAATTCAACATGAAGGTCTCATCTATATAAAATGACAATTCCACGAACGACAACATAAAATTTCAAGAGTTCTGGTACACACAGGAAGGTTGCACAAGCCATGTGGGCTGCGTGACACACGTCAGATTGCCGGTAGGCGTACCTTCAATTACAGATCGACTCCGGCGGGTAAAGACGCCCTAAGAGTGAATTTCTCACGTAACTCTTTGAGTTAATGAAACGAATGCGAGAGGATTCAGTTTTAAGACATATCTTCATACGTGCTGTTTGGGTTTAAACAAATGACTTTAATTTCAAGAGAGACATTTGGAGTAACTGATGCCTACGGACTACCTATCCCTATGTGGTTAATGAACGGAGGCAGGTTTCCTTCGGCTTCGTCTGCAGCAAGCTACTTGCGAATTATTTCAGTCATTTTCTCTATTACTATCAGTGCCATTCATACTAGTTAACATTCGCTAACTCAAAGCATCCCTATATCAATCGACTGATGAAGTAGCCAACGAATCGGTCAGACAGCCAAGCAACCAGCCAGTCAGTCAGCCCGCCAGCCAGACAACCAACTTTTCAGACACTGACAGTCATCCAGACAGCTTCTCATTCAGTCAGTCAATCAGAACCAAGAAGTACAGAATTTCTGTTTGCAACTTCTGTAATAAAATCGGATCACATGAATTCATGACGCTGTCGACAATAAATAATTCTCACCATACTGTACTTAAGCGACTACTTCGCTATAAACAAGACGAAATTTAATCCCCTTTTAAAGCTGATATTAGGATGCCAACAACTGCACTTAAAAACGCAAAACAAGAACTCCACTGACTGACCCAATGACCGACATATTTGTCATGGCAGAGCACTACTGAACCCAGCAGTGCGTGTCATCATGCTATCGCACCTCCCCAATCCGTACCAGTTCATCCCAAACAATCAGTATGTCGGCAAGCCTGATTTCTCATGTTGCAAGAGCAAATAAATGGCTTAACCTACCGCGATCCAAGCTGACATGTTGCCACGACATTACTGGATTTCTGAACGAGCCCTCCTGATGGCGTGCCAATGGGGCGGGATTCTCCAGTCGTCTGCAAGGGCCGAGCAGAGAGAGTATTTACTTACGCGCTGTTTAGTTTATGACACTCAGTATCTGAAGTCGCCTCATCTTGTTGATCTTTAAACGTATGGCAGTTACGTCAAACGAATAAGGCCTTAGAAAATTATCTAAAAATTCCTCTGATATGACTCATCCCGTTCTGCATATGACACTAAAACACCGATATTCTTCCGTCGAACACAACTAAATATTATTCACATAATCAGCTACATGTTTCGGCTTGTAACAAAGCCATCATTAGGTTGCATATACGAAACAAAAAGGTAAAATTAACAAATATGATTATATGCAAGTAAGATCTCATTTGGTTACATAAATCAAAATTGTCTAATACGAATTTTGATTCTTTCATAAACTAATGGCTGGTGCAGCTGCCGGTACAAAAAACGAGATCTTAAAATGTCTGTAGACGTGCGAGGATGTGAGATAAACTCAGTACGATCAAGACCAATTAATTCAACACTATAGGCCCTTGACGATGGTGTATGGCCCACCGACACAAGCTCCTTATTTTGAACTTCGTCCGACTAAATGTTTTAAAAAACGACGTTTCGGAAGCCGACTCTGCTTCCATCTGCAGACAAACAAGCACCTAACCTGGCGGACCCCCAGATATAGATATTCTCAGTCAATGGGCACCACAGAAACACTGAACGTGTTAATATATGCGTCTGAAAACAGATCAAGTCCACGGGTAGTAACCAAAAAATAGTTACAGCTATAGCTACAGACCAGTTACGTTGTGTTAAAGTGGCTGGTCAATCTGATATAGGCGTTAGGTCGGAAAATCCTAGTCGCAAATTAGTTGTAATAAAATATTTAAAAATGAGAAATTAAAAGTAGAAAAAATGTACATCAAGTGAAAATATAAATTGAAAAAATATAAAAATTTAACTAAAGTAGGAATTACAAAATTTAAATTCAATAGACTTACATGAAACAAAATATTGTGTCGTAGTTGTACTCTTCTTAGCAACTATATATGTGTTTAAACTGTTTTAAACAGTGCATTTTCTTGGCTAGGACTCCGACAAAAGCAAGTCGTCGTATACCCAAGTCTCCTAGCCTGCCATAAATCCAAGCCCTCGTCCGTACCTTGGGGTAACGTAGATTCGTACTCTACTCTAACCTGGGTCACGTGGAAGGCGGTAACATTTGTGGAGGGTATACCCTGATGGGGGTTGCTACGACACACAATGTAACAGGGCTCTTGTCTACCCAAGCCAAGGTGGAAGGTATCGTGCCGAAGTCTGCATGGCACTGGGGTAGAGATAGCAGTGTCATTAACGATCCCCTTGGGGAACGAGGCCGCACCCGATTGTATGTAGGCCTTCCGTCTGCGTGGGGCTCCGTGGACGGTGACTGTTTTTCCTTGTGCGTGTGCGTGCGTGTGTGTGTGTGTGTGCGCGCGCGTGCGTGCGTGCGTGCGTGTGGGAGGGCTCCTTTTTGGAGACTCCGGTAGACATACATAAGTGAATGGATGAATAAATAAATAAATAGAATCCCCTCTCTTGGCCAGTGGCTCTGGTGACGGAGTATCCCTGGCCGTGGGGACCCTGTTAGGGAACATGGAGGGGGCTCCCTTACCGGGGACTCTGAGAGAAAGACAATGAGAAATATATTAAGAGAGATGTAAAAATGCCCTGCAAGCGGGTATCTCTCTCCCTAGGGGCCACATTGGGGAACCTGGAGGGAATTCGCTCGCCGGGACTTTTTGAGAAAAAAAGGATAGTATATCCGGTTTCCTTTCTTGGACCCAGATTTTATTAAGATTTTAAGTTTTGGAGCCATCTGGAACTTTCGTAAAGGGACAGGGCTCTTCTAAGCTGATATTAGATTATGGGGCACAAAGGGCCATAAGGTCTAGGTGCACCGGGACTGCAAGGGCTCCAACCCAATGCAAATCTACCTCCTTGTCTACTACATTTATTAAAGTCAGACAGGCGGAGGTGCATTTAAGCACGAATATTAGACCAAACATTTTATTCTGGCAGTTACATCAGTCATCAGTTTATGAAAGAATTAAAATTCATATTAGCTCTTTTTTTTTATACAACAAGTTCAGATTTTAACTTTCACATAATTACAGTTGTTAATTTTAAATTTTTTGATTCCCATATGCGGCACGATAATGGTTTTATTACAAGTCGATATATGTAGCTGATTGTTTGAATAATACACAGTTTTGTTCGACGGAAGTATGTCGGTAATTTATTAAAAGTTACAATAAATTACCTGAAACCAAACAACACGTCTGAATACGTACAGGTTTGTGACTATTTTGAAACGAGTGAAATATTTCGTCTCCCAACCGATGAAATTTCAGAGCGGTAACATTATCCAATGCTACATTAACAAGCAGACGTCGCGTAGTCGTCAAAATATGCCACTGATGAATTTACAAGTTTTGCAAAGACTGTAAATATCTAATCTTTTGGCTCTGTGGTCGTATCCTCGCCCGGTCTTTTAAAATCGTAAAGATATTCAACACTATATTCGCACAGACTCTCCAGTTTCCTCAGATGAAAAATCAGTCCATCGTAACGGTCTGGTATTAGGCAGATACAAGAATATGCAGGCTACAGTAAATTCTAACTTCCTAATTCAGTTACCAACGTCCCATGTACCTTAGCCTGAATAGGTATAAAGCCCTTGTTGTGACTATACAACGCCATAGGTAAGACTAAGTGACTAAATCACACTCGGGTTGTCATGGTTACGATACACCTTTGTTGAGTGACGTTATTACTGGGCGTTCTTTGGTTACCAGGTAGCCACGGTTACGAAAGAGCTTCCTTAGACTGCGACATCAAAAACCGGGTTTGAATGGGGCCGGGTTTTCATGGTTATGATATCATGCATATTAAGAGAGCAATTTTAAGGTGATTAAAGAGGGGATGGATTTGCGTGTAAATATTGCGTTACCTCGTCATGTGACAGAGCCAGAACTAGTTAACGTCATATCACACAACACAACAAAGAGGTTGTTTGCGAGTATTCCCTTTAATTTCATCCAACGAGTAATCGTTATAATTGCGAAGTAAGATATCTGTGAGGTAGAAGTGGTTCTTAAGTGTAATTTAGACTACATTTAAGCTTCAAAGGTTCAAAGCGGTGGCCACGAGGTCTAAGACGTAGGTCTGTGGACGCTCGCTTGCTGGGTTTGCGGATTTGAATCCCGCCGGGGGTTTTGGATGTCTGTCGCTTGTGAGTGTTGTATTTTGTAAGTTCTCTGCGACGGGCCGAACGCTCGGCCCGAGGATTCCTACCGAGTGTGTGCGTGTGTGTGTGTGTGTGTGTGTCATTGAGAGTGATCAAGTGCAACAATAGCCCTGTATAATACAATGAGCAGGCAGAGAGACGTCAGACAAAAAATAACGAAGAGGTTCAAAGCATCGAAACGTTTAAACAATATCCGTAATGGTAAATATTTAAAAAATACAAGGAAAATAATCTCTGAATGCGAAATACCAAACAGCAATGAGTTATAATTAGCACTGTATCAATGAGACACTGCACTGAACTATCAAGGTCAATGGGGAACACTGAGTTACAAAAAACGCATTTGGAAAACGCGAGGAGTAGATCTAACTGAATTTTTTATAGCCAAAATTTCTCATCAAAACAACACACTCTGTAACCAGCCACAAAAACTTCGGAATATTTTAAGATTACCTCGAACAAGCTAGTGACACCCTTCATAACGTGACGCCTTACGAAAGTGCCACTCCAGACTTCATAGTACTACTGAAAATCTTCTTCTACGGGCTACATAGATACACTCACTTTTATGTACAGGAGGTGATTTTTACGTAAAAAGTTGTGAGAAATCTCATGATTGGTTTCCCTTAAAAATAACCGAAATTTCCCCGGATATAAAGATGATTAAGAGGAAGGTTTTGAGAGAAATATATCTGAGGCACTGTCCCGGAATTTGCCTTAAATGGTTTTGGAGTGTTAAGAAAGACGCGCTTTTGAATACGAGTTGCGAACCAACAGTTTCCGCACTGGCCGTGCGAAGTGCTAACTGGATATGCTCGTAATGCAGCCGTGCGCGCCACTACGTCCCGCTGAGTTGAACTACCATAAATTACCCTTGGGATTGCCCCATCACAAAACGTTGCGTTTTTGTTCAATGGACGTTTGTATTGAGTGCGTTCTGCAATCCTTGTAGGACATTCAAATGGCATACCCTAAGGTCGAGAGAACTTGCAAACGTTCCTTTTCGCCTCGAGACACCGGCTTCTGAGGTTTAATGGGATGCTCAAAAAGCCTTTGGTGATGACGCCATGAGTAGAACATACACCTTTCAAGTGTATCCACTTTTGAAAGGGCGCCGAACCTCGACTGAGGATTTTGTAAGTACAGGTCGCTTATCTGCCCGCCCCATCTAGCGACGAGCTTAAAGCAAGAGTAGAGCTACACCCGTACTTCCCCTCTGAGCCTTCACGACCTGTTCTAAAGTAAACTTGAAGTTTACCAAGTCGCCTATGCTCACGTACTAGTAATGAAAATGTGAAAAAATGCGTGAAGTTAACCACAATGACAGACGGCGTGTGATTAGTGATGTTTGTAACATTACAAAGCACTTCAAACCAAAGTTTAAACACGAGGCAGACTGCTACCAAATCTGTGCCCGTCTGTTGAATAGGGACCAAAAATAACACCAACTTTCAAGATAAATTCAGGACATAAACTTCTTTACTTAGGTCATAAAAGGTCACAAGATCACAATCCAATTAAAGGGAAAGAAGACTCGAGAATATGGTGGAGATGCAAGCTGAACCGCAGGCGGATCTGGAGAGCATTAAGGAATGGGAATTTCTGAGACACTTTCAGCAGTAGGAGAGGCGTTGGTAACGCTGTATGAACTCCGAAGGGCAGCACTTTGAAAGGGAAAGACCCTTAACTACGGCAAGCCTAAAATTGTTACATTGCCGCAGTCCGAAAACTTCTGGCTCGCACCTCGTATTAAATACACTACGTTTCTTTTGTCTAAGCAGATTATGGGTATTAAAATTCCCCCCAGGCAAGAGTGTGAGACTGCGGTTTCCTGTAATATCCTGCGAATGCAGAGGCTTCACTGCGAACCGAGTGCCCGCCCACCCCACCACTTGTTTGACCAAAGATTCAGAGAATCTCTAAAACCGAGAGAATGACGTTGCATCCAGAAATTTCAGACCTATAGTTATCCCTGTGCTTGAGAATATGTGTTAATTTAGCATACATCAAGCTTTATGGATTCTTAATCTCGGAAATAAATATGAGTGGTCAGCTCCACGCACCGGACGCTTTGCCCGTGGAAAATAAAGATCGTGGTATCTACCAGAAAAGTGGCAGGGTAGGCCCCCGAGGTGATATGGAAGTTGTGGCGAAGAACACATCCCTTCTCCTCTCGAATATTTACCCTCTAACGTCCGGCCTGTACCGACCCACATTAATGACTCAGCTACCTCCAGCTCGTCGTCGTCGTCGTCGTCATCATCATCATCATCATCATCATTGATATTGCTAATTTGCTGATATTACTAATTTCCTTTATTTCATGTTAATGTGGGCATTTAAAATCTCATGTGAAACAGCTATATAATTCCATGTTCCCTGTAGTATTTTGCAAGAGTAATTTGATTGTTCAACGTTAAACTGATCAGTGAACTCGTTGAAAATAGCAAGAAATTTACAAGGAATATAAAAGTAAGACAGCCTCTACTGCATACAAAGGACGAGTCACGCCACAAAAACTCTGGTATAAAGCAAGGGATGAGGGGAACAAAGATTAACAACTACTAACACGGAACAGGATCTAAAGCGACGCTGCTGTGCAGTATAGGTCACCCAGCACATCATCTCGTCCAGAAAATAAATCACCGAATACTCAGTCAGGATCGCCTCACATTGCGGTTATTATTCCATACCTTCGCACGTACTGTACAGCATCTACGTTGAAGCGGATCAAACTTATGACTGAGGACGGAAAATGCGTTTAACAGACATAAAATCAGAAAAAGTGTCTCAAAATATTACAGGGTACAATTCAACCTCAAAGTATATAAGTTGTTCCGACAACTCAGTTTCCCTCCGTAGGTGGCATTACAATTGAAAAGAAAATATTTAAGTATGATCTAACCATTTAAAACAACCGTATTAATATTTAAAACCTTTATTTTCCGAAGGAATAAATTTGTTTTGTAGGATTCACACACAATACGCATCGATAGTTTCCCCCAACAGTGGTTCTGTGAGGTAGGAACTCAACACTTAGAATTAATTCAGATGAAATTTACGCATCAAAGCGTTGTTCTCGCCGCTGCAGATATTCAGCCTTTAATACAGAGGTTTCTAATAAGTCTGGCTAGTTCGTATCCTTCGGCGTTCTACAAAATTTACTATTGGTCTGAAGGGAGTATTGAGTCTTTGGATTCTGATTAGACCTCTTAAATATGGGGAGAGGGACGAATTCTTATTTATAAATTTCCATTTGTGTTCTGTACTTATAATGGAGGTGTGATTATTCGGAAATTTTCTGATACTCTTTGAAATAAGGCTGTGAAACTTTTTTATTTAAAGCAGAGCATGCACTGGAGTTTACGAAGCCAATTTTTTCATGAAACTGTTGCTTATATAAAGTAATAATGGAGATAACTTTATCCGCGTTTTCGATAATAGCGTTACATTCCACAAGTTTTTTCCTTATTGGAATGGCCATTTTCATCTTTTTTTTTAGCTATTATGTTATTTGATTTGCCTAAACGTGTGTAAAGATGACTGACGTTTTTGGTTTCAAAGTATCTCATTACGTCTTGTTTTGAGAAATAGAGGCAGCTAATTGCAGCTTCTGCTTCAAAGCCAAGTTTCTGATAGAGCGTTGTGGTTTATAATGTAAATTAGATTTAAGCCTTTATTTTGTAACGTCATTTCTTCTTTAGTTTGTCGCTGCGTGCCGCTGCCGCTAGATCCCGCTAATTTTGAAAACGGCTACCACTTAACAAAAGAGTTGGCGTGTTTTGCAGTTGGTGAAGGCGAAGTAAGTAAGAGCTGTGCAACATGAATCTCACATGGAACCACCAGGACAAATATCCATATACACCTGGCACAAGACATTCAAGCAGAAAGGATGCAATTGCAAAAGGCAATAATACTACTCGCCCTTCTCTATCCAGGGATTGCTTCAAACGCAGCCCACAACAATCGACGCGCCAAGTTAAGTCGTGGCCGCAGTGACCACAAACGTCCCCAAAATCCTGCGTGAACGTTTACTTGGGAAACCGTACAAACTTAAATTGGTAGAGGGCTCTGAAACCAGCATATATGACCGTACGATAAAAATTTTGCAGACAGATATAATCCAGGAATTAAAACGAAAATGACTTGCCGCGAAGTTCATATGTAGTGTTGAGGTGACTTTACACATCAACGACGAAGTGATAGGGTATAATGTCCGAATATGGAGAACAGAAAAATCCTCATGTTAACCTCGAGCAGAAACAGATTCGCCGCAAGTGATCTGGTTTTTGCCATTTAAAAGAAGAAGGATTATGATCCCTCTCTTATTCGTGAAAAACGACGTCACAGTTAACTCTTACCTGGACATAATTACCTTACGGCTTGTGCCGCAGTGGGAAGAACATTGTAATGACTTCATCTTCCAACAAGATGTGGTGGCACTCCACTTCCACAAGGCTATTCAGAGCCACCTGAACGCGCAACTTCACCAGAGATGGATACGTCGTGCAGCAGCCAATCATGTCGTGTGGCGCAGATGGACGCCAGGATTACCAGTTTCAGTTATGTACGACCTCTTCTTGTAAAACTACACAAGAGACATGGCGTTAGTCCTGCCTTCTCCGTTATCTTTGCCAGAGTTTACGCAGCGAATTGTTACACCACAGCTTCCATTACCACGTACTACGGACACGGCACAATGTTTGGGACCAGCTGGATTATCGTCTCGATACGTGCCATGTGACTCGCGGAGCACACATTCAGTTTCTGTGAGGTGTTTTTCTCTATCAACAAATTTAGGCGCGAAGTTCTAAGTACGTCGCATTTATTTTCTGTATCATTTTCAAAGAGTAAAGTCTTTTGTGTTCACCTTGTAGTTTTAAGTTTGATTATGGACGAAACTGCATAACGACGAGTTTCATAATTCTTACACAGTCTAGATGAAAAATCAAAGGGAATATGATGGGCATGGCATGTAGCACGAATGTGAGATATGCAAAATGCTCATAAAGGTTTCGTCGAAAAATGTAAAAACAGAACGCCACTTAGAAAACAAAGGTGTATATCAGTCGACAATTTCAAGCCGATCTTCGTAACTTGCGTGTAAGGCTTGCCGGCTGTATTTGCCTGAATCAGGTCACGGACCATGTGTCCGCTTTTGTGTGTATGGTGAAGTTCTTCCGGGTCCCATAAAAGGCGGAGAATTTCTTAACGACATCAGTGACCATAAGCTTCTCAAGAATGACTGCTCCACGTTTGTTCACACAATACTGCGCATAAACAGACTGACAAATACACACGGCATAAAGATTACGTGAATTTGAGGGCATTAGCAAATCTGATACATCTATACGCAGAGAATAACTCAACTTCCATAGAAAGGACTTCCATGAAATTTCATAATGGGTGGTTTTAACAAAACTTCTTCGAGAAAAATAGAGTTTCGTTAAAACACGCACGTTCGTGAACACCTACATACTTTTATGCTTACTTTGGTTACTAAAGTCACATTCTTGCCTTCAATAGTATTCGCAAACAATCACTACCATTCTGCCTTCTTTCCTCATACAATTTACGAGGGGGTGCTGACAAGTCCTTAGCCCGACCTAATTCCCGATGTCGTAGGACGGAATCGGTAGTATCGTTGAAAAGAGGGGTCTGTTCATGTGCTGAATTGCAAGTCTTTTCTTGTTACAGAGACTGAAAGGAAGCATGTCAGGCGAAGCGCGCGAGTTCAACAACATGGAGACGCGAGCTGTCATCAAGTTACCCCCCCCCCCCCCCCCCCCCCCAGCCCCCCCGCGAACAAACCCACCCCAACCCAACAAAAACAGGAAAAACACACCCCACCAC